>PPYF01188160.1_pt1 | contig 39928 bp, 36 predicted proteins | sample 1559871 | NCBI WGS metagenome assembly PPYF01 (sample SAMN08240021, study PRJNA423297) | Human gut metagenome, whole genome shotgun sequencing project.
GTGGCGAAATCGGTAGACGCAGTTGATTCAAAATCAACCGTAGAAATACGTGCCGGTTCGAGTCCGGCCTTCGGCACCAAAAGTATATAAATAGACGTCAATCGACGTCTTTTTTTATGCCCGAAATTCGCGCCACACAAGGCTTTATCCGCTTTTTCCCTCAACTAAAGTCAACCTAACTCAACCTACATCAACAAGCTTGTGAGTATACTAATGAGTATATTTGCCGATTCGATATTGCTTGTATACTCACGAAATACCAATGGAAGGAGGACCATTATGGCCCTAACGGATACTAAAGTTCGTTCTGCGAAACCTGAGGAGAAAGAGTATTCACTTGTTGACGGCGATGGCATGTCCTTACTTGTAAAACCTAACGGCTCAAAGTATTGGCGATTTCGTTTCCGTTTTGGCGGTAAACAGCATTTGATGGCGTTTGGCGTCTATCCTGAAATCTCGTTAGCTAATGCCAGACAAAAGAGAGAAGAGGCCAGAAAGCTGGTTGCTGCTGGCATTGATCCTCGTGAGCATAAGCGTGCTTTAAAAGAAGAGCAGGCGAAAGAGATTATTACTTTCGAGAAGGTTGCCAGAGAGTGGCTTGCGGCTAACCAAAAATGGTCAGAAGATCATGCTAATCGCGTAAAAAAGAGCCTGGAGGACAATATCTTCCCGGCAATCGGTACTCGCAACATTGCTGAATTGGGTACCCGTGACTTACTGGCACCCATTAAAGCGGTGGAACTGTCTGGACGTCTTGAGGTGGCTTCTCGTCTCCAACAGCGTACTACGGCCATTATGCGTTATGCAGTGCAAAGCGGGCTGATTGATTACAACCCAGCGCAGGAGATGGCTGGAGCCGTCGCCTCTGGCAATCGACAACATCGCCCGGCGCTGGAATTAAAGCGTATCCCTGAGTTACTTGAGAAAATAGACGGCTATACCGGCAGGCCGCTAACCCGCTGGGCAACGGAACTGACTTTGCTTATCTTTATTCGCTCCAGTGAGCTGCGTTTTGCTCGCTGGTCAGAGATCGATTTTGAAACGTCAATGTGGACTATCCCGCCTGAGCGAGAGCCTATTCCTGGCGTGAAACATTCTCAGCGAGGATCAAAGATGCGTACACCTCATCTGGTGCCGCTTTCAAAGCAGGCTCTGGCAATCCTGAAGCAGATAAAACAGTTTTGTGGTGAACATGAGCTGATTTTTATTGGCGATCACGATCCGCGTAAGCCCATGAGCGAGAATACGATAAACAGCGCGCTACGGGTGATGGGCTATGACACTAAAGTTGAGGTTTGCGGCCACGGCTTCCGTACAATGGCTTGTAGTTCATTGATTGAGTCAGGGCTATGGTCGAAGGATGCGGTGGAAAGGCAGATGAGCCATATGGAACGCAATTCGGTGAGGGCGGCGTATATCCATAAAGCGGAACATCTGGATGAGCGCAAGCTGATGTTGCAGTGGTGGGCTGATTTTCTGGATGCCAATCGGGAAAGAGCGATTACGCCGTTTGATTATGCGAAGGTAAATCGGGGTTAAGTGTAAACTCAGCAGTGGTAATTTAGCAGTCCAATGGCCTTTTATAAATAAAAGGCCATTCCGATTACTAGTCAACGATAAGTTACTGATAATAATCAGCAAAATTGCTGCTGAATAATGATTCTGCATTTTCAGCTATAGCTATAGCAGTTCGTACATCCTGCCGTTTCAAATCTAACACCCGTAATTTACCTTTTACTTCAGCGACGGATTCGATTCGCCTGTAAGCATCAGGATGATGTTCGGCATATAGCGCCAGTCCTTTCAGCTTGGGCAAAGCATCAGCCAAGTGCACGCCATGTGGATCTACCAAGTCCACAACCATTTTGCCATCCTGATTGGCAAAAAACAGGAAGTCAGGACGAACAATTTTGTATTGTTCGGCTTCAACATAGGCGATTCCCAGTGATGACTGCCCTGTGTACTGTGGGTTACGATACCAGAAAGCAAATCCTTCACGTTTGCTTTCAGTCTCAAAAACCTTAATTTCCCATTGGTTTAACTGAGCCGGATAGTTCCCGCTTACGTCACACAATAAATGATGTTTCCAGACCGGAAGGTCAGTTTCCTTCTCATCTTCACGCACCTTGGTCATTTCAAACTTGTTCTCCGGTCTGACCAGATCCATATCCTGTGGTTCGGTACTCATTTCGACGATTTGACGATAGGCCTCTTTACGCTCATCTTTCAAAGATTTGATTTGCGGTGTGTACTTGGCCAGCCACTCCTTCGCCAGTTTATCGGCCTCGCCATCGAAGTAATCCTGCACCTCCATCACCAGCCCCATGCCAGCAACGGTCACACGAGCTTCCATGATTGCTTCCAGATATTCCTCTGCATCCTCTTCTCGATCCGCGACCTTATCGGCCAGATATTCGACATAGGTTCGTGAAACATCCGGGGTAAAGATTCGGGCTGCGCGTCGGTAGGCGTCATCAATCACAGCTACGTCCGCCTCCTCCCAGAATTCGTTGAAGGTCATTGCTTTATTCTTCAGGCTGGCAACCACCGCCTTACCATCTACGACGAGCACTGCATTACGCTTTTTTTTGATTTTCTCAGCATTTTCTGTCTGGAAGTTGTCCAAGATAGCGTGCAAAGCAGTATGGGCTTTACTGACTGCCCGATCAAGAATGCCATCATCAACCAGTTCCTGTGCCAACGCGGTCAGACGTCTGGCTGGTCTGGCTCCTTTCTGTGGTCGGGTTTGCGAAGGTAACGCTTCAAATGCTTCCCATACGGCAGCTGACGCCTCCGGGTTGGGCTTCATTTCCACAGGGTTAACTAGAATGCGTCCGCTCGGAGGAGATGTATCATCGCCCTTAAACAAGGTATTGACGACATCTCGCACGGTTTTAGTATTAAACTTGGGCAACAGGCATTCTACTGAGTTTAAGCGTTCATTACCCGGAATACGTCTTGCCAGTGGAGTACGGACCATACGCCCCAGTAATTGCGTAATATGTGTCCTATCGCTGGCCGCGCGGAAGGAAACCATCACTTCGGCACGCGGGCAATCCCAGCCAGTGCTGATGGCATCTTTAGCAATCAGTACACGCACCCAAGTTGATTCCTGTACCCGCTGCGGTTCAATATAAGATACTTGGTGTTGGCCAAAACGTTGTGTGGTGTGTTCACCGAAGACATGAGCAACATTGTCAATGGACAATTCAGGATAACGGGAGAATAACGTATCCAGCCAGCGCCCGACCTCGTTCGAATCTGGCATATTGGGAACCTGGAATACCATCAGAGGCACTACTTCGCGAATGGTTTCCTGATGTCTTGCGTACTCAGCCCAGGCATCGGTCGCTTCCCTGAGTTTGTCGGCTGCACGGCGTACCCACACGGTATCGAAGTCACCGGCTTCATCTGGCACACCAAGAATGATATCGTCCTTGATAAGTCCCGATTCCTGCACTTTAGCGGAGTCAACCACCACATTCGGAAGTTTGACATGATGACCAGCATTCACAATGGCTTTGTCGAAACGTTCAACTGTGGCGGAGATACCCCATACTACAGGAATACCTTTTACCCCAGCCGAACCATTGATGAGCCGTTGCACAATAGTACTTTTAGCTGCTTCGCTGGAAGTCGTTGATGAACCCATCCCCCTGTGCGCTTCATCCAGTACCAAATAGAGTGTCAGATCTGGGTCTTCGATGGTGTTTTGGATAGTATCCCACAGCGTATAGGCCTGTGCATCAGGGGCTGCTTCGAAAAGTCCGCCTTTATCATCGAACCCGCGCACCAGCAGGCTTTTTTTGCCAAACTTCTGCGTGTTAAGGAAATAGATTTTTCCAGCCTGAAATTTGCGCCGACTGAAAGGATGTTCAACTACCACCATATCGTTGTAGTTGATACGGTCACTGGCCTCCATCAAGCGAAAACGGGTTTGCTCGTTCAGTGCAGGATCGTCACTGAACCAGATCACTACCGCGCCGGGATCAGCATCGAAATTAAATTCATCATCACCATGAAATAATGCTTCAAACGTAGCGGCAGCCATGACAGTCTTACCCGCACCAGTCACAGCCGTTAAAGAGAAGGCGCTTTTGTCGCTCTCGTTGTGCCAATAACGGCGAGCCTTCCTAAGATTCGCCAGCGCATCATGTACTGCATCGCGCTGATAGTCCTTGAGAGTAAATTTCATTCTGTCCATTCCCCATTAGTGAAGCTGAAATTGGTCAGGTACGACTCGTATAACCGAACTGGCTCAACGTCTTTTGGTAGACGTTTTGTTACAGATTGAAAGTGACGGTCATCATCAGTAACGATGAAAGCCACGCACACGTCACTGGAGGTATTGATGGCTTCAATGAAAGGTGTTGCTTGGTCCACAGCTACCAGTAGACCGTACGCATCTGTCACCTCCCATCCTTCAGGAGGTATTTTTTCAATACGTTTGCCGCGCGCACCTGCGCGTAGCCATAACAAGGGGGCAATGCGAACAAAGGCCAAGTTGTGGCTAACCGATTTCTCAGCTTCGTAGGTCAGAGTGAAAAACTCGGCATTTTCCTCAAAGCCTTCAGACATTGGGAACTCATCTGTAAACCTGTAAGTGCCCTTAATCGGTTGCCCATTTGGCGTTTTGCCTGTGATAGCGGCTTGTACTCGTGGTTTGGTTATATAATCGCAGATCCCCCACTTCTCCCAATCAGGATCACCAGGTCTTAAGCCCTGTTCACGCAATTTTTTCTGTTCGTCGGCCGCGACTTCGTTGTTAGTTACGGAGATGCACTGGCGACGACCACCATCCTGCTTGTTCAGGCGCATAACTGCATGAGCAGTTGTTCCTGACCCGCTGAAAAAATCTAATACAACAGCTTCCGGTTTATTTGCAACGACAAATCGCAAGGCATCTTCAACGGCATATAACGATTTTGGAAATGGAAATCGACGATTAGGAATCAATGCTGAAACCATATTTGTACCACCTGTTTCGGCATTATGAGACTTCATGTTCCATACTCGTTTAGGTGATGTTCCTGTATTCGCACCTACCGAAACGTGTCCAATAACTGAGCCATTGTCTGCCCTACCAGTAACGGTTATTTCTCCAGACTTGATCTTTGCGATTACGCCAGTTTGAAGGTATTTAACCGAACCAGTTTTTTTTGCTGGCTTCCAGTTATCCACACGTACATAACCGTCTGCCCAATTTCGCCTCAACACATCCGGCGTCAATCCCCAAAGCATCTCGGTTCCATCTGGCTTCAATGGCCATAGTGCAGCTGTACCCTCTGGGGTTGGAACCAAATTGCGGTCAACATCAAGAGTGATTGCGTCACCAATAGAATGTATATGCCCATTAGTAATATTCACAAATATTGGATAGAACTGGTTGGGACGAGCGGCACGAATGCTGGTCGGCTCGCGTCGACGTAATAACAGCCACTCAATAGGTGCAAACTCTTGAGCTGCTCCGCGAGTGTCTTCATTGCTGCCACTAGGCAACATATTGCTATTCCACCACTTAACTGTAGCTGACCCAAAGAAAACGAAGTAAATATGCTCTTCAACGCGCGAGAATCGCCCTGGCCTAACAGCACCTTTTGCACTAATGACGCTGGTGACCATCGAGACATTTCCCTCTGGGAAAATTTGCTCCAGCAGTAATCCCAGCCGTAGATATTCCTTCTCGTCAATGCTTACGATCAGCACCGAATCCGCCGGATTCAACAAGTCCTTAGCTACTAGCAAGCGACGTTCCATCATCGCCAGCCATTTGCTGTGTCGATAGATGTCGTCACCTTCTACGTAATCGTTATTGTATTTCCAGTCTTTGGCCCCTGTGTTATAAGGCGGGTCAATATAGATTGCGTCGACCTTACCCCTATGTGTATAGGTCAATGCCTTCAACACATGGTAGTTCTCGCCATTGATCACTGAATGGAAAGGCTTGTCTCCGCCGCGTTGCACTTTTCCTGTACTAACTAGTCCCGGCCAGATCGTGTCACGAAATTCAGCTATAACTACAAGGTCGCTCAGCGCTACAGTCTGAGTCTCGACCTCAACCGTGCCCAGTAACTCCAGATCAGCGACCTTCTTTGACTTGTGGATGGTTTTAACTTGCCATAACCGCTGATCACCTTTCTTAGTAGAACCACGCTCTGGCAGAACGCGAACCTTGTCCCCTTTGCGAATAGGCCGCAATGGCAACTCAACTACTTCAGGGCTATGTCGTTCGAAATTAAGACCAAAGGGAAGACGTGATGACAGGATCTTGATTTCTCGATCCAAGTCAGCGCCCAACTGTGGGTCTTTGGCCTTCGCTTTAGCTATTAAATCAGTCAGCCTGGACATATATTCCTTTTTTCTTATCAATTCTAAGCTTTGTAGGTTCAAACGTTCGGCTATCAGGAAAGCCCAATATGTTGATTCACAGAAGGAATCAGAACGCTAAAAAATTGGCGGTAATATTAACACTTTGCAATGAGTTCGGCGATCCTAAAACCGAGAGTTTCGGGGGCTGGATACACATATGGGTAATGTTGGTGTTCGACCTCCGCTAGGTTCTCCCTGGCATGTTCAAACCTTGTGGGCAACAGGTGATCCCTGTGATTCGATGACACAACTGGCTGGTTTCGGCATCAGTTAACCAGCGCATCAAGGTCAGGCCGAAGTACCATTCTGAATACCAGCAATCGTGGATGCGTTTTCGATGCCTGTCTTCTGAGGGGCAGAATGAGCGCTAAAGGTAACTGCTACGATATCGTACCTATGTCAGATCAGGTGATGGCACTCTTTGAGTAACTGAAACCTATTGTAAGCGCACCCGTTTTAGTTCCACGCACTTTTTGAGATTTCCGGGGTTTCAGCCATCAGCCGGTATTCTTCCGGCGTCAGGTTATTCAGGGATTCATGGGGGCGCTCGCTGTTATATTAAGCCAGCCAGCGCTCTGTAATTTCACGTGCTTCGTTCAGTGTTCTGAACAGATAAAAATCCAGTATTTCTGTCCTGTACGTCCGGTTGAATCGTTCGATAAAGGCATTCTGTGTAGGCTTGCCGGGCCTGATAAATTCCAGCATCACACCATGCTCTTCTGCCCATTGTGCCAGCGTCAGCGAGACCAGCTCCGGACCGTTATCCATCCGCATCTTCAGCGGATATATTCAGTATGCCGGAAGATCTCTAAATGTGAATGGTCCGGTTTACCGGGATGCTTAGACTATTACTGAGCTATATCCGCTTGTTTTCGTTGGACGTGATGATCGTACTAAGCCGATCTCAAAAGAAAGCATTAATCAGGTGATTGAGTTATTAGGATACAAAGGAAGGCTGACGGGGCATGGTTTCCGTCACACAATGAGTACCATTCTTCACGAAGAATGGTTTTGACTCTGCGTGGATTGAAAATCAACTTGCTCATGTGGACAAGAATGCGATTCGTGGGGCTTACAACCATGCGCAATATCTGGATGGAAGAAAAGAGATGATGCAGTGGTATGCAGACTATATTACCCACTTGCTAAGATCATCACTTTCACCAATGAAAACATAGCATTAAGTAAAATGGCTAAACTGTTAATGTTCAGCCATTACCTTTTTAATTCACTAAACGTAAATGCTGATTTTTTGTACTCAGTGAGTACAACTGGTTAACTTCGGGTAAAAAAAGGTTGAATATAGATGCAAGTTCATTCTGATCATAACCCAGCTCTTCTTTCGCATGATCAATAATTGCATTCAGTAAAGTGGGTTTTTCCCCATTTACATCGAGTTTTACAGGCTCATCAACCTTGTAACGTTTGATGGACATCTGCCTCCAGATCCAATCACTTTGGCCTGCCGTAATAGCTTTTAATGTTTTAGCTCTGTAGAACAACGCAGCCATTGAGGTTCGCCAGAATGGTTTAAGTGCGGCAGCCTTTTCAATGCTTACATTTCTTAAATCATTATAAATATCTGAAGCGGGCATTAGTAATTCTGCAGCAAAAGTATTTGCCTCCTCTTCCATCTCAGGAGTAGGAGCACGATGCATGACTAAATGTCCCAGCTCATGAGCTAAGGTAAATCGGTAGCGGTCCATTGGCTGATTTTTGTTTATAAAGATCAGTGGTGGCAGTCCAGCAAGGTTATAACTAAGGCCGGAAAGACTCGTATCTTCCATATCACAGTCGATGATAATGACTCCAGCCCTTTCTAACACTTCGACTAGATTTTTTATTGGTCCGCGTGGGATGTGCCATGCTGTACGAACGTTACGCGCAATTTGCTCAACATTGTCTTCATAATCGTCAGGATCATAGTACGGAAGTTCATATTCAGGTTCAAAATCAACGAACTGCAAAAGCTTTCTGAGATGGGCTATGCGTACATTTACTTCCGCAACAAGCTTGTCCAGTACTTTCATACCGACTGACGCTTTTTTACGATACATGGGATTTGCACTTATAGGTCCACCATAAAGCCTTTCAGACATCATGAAAAACTCAACGGGGCAGTTGAGCGCTTTTGCGATGCTATCGATTTGCTCATTAGTGGCCGGCTTAAGGCCTTGCTCAATCTTAGACAAGGTTCCTTGAGAAATGGCGATAATCTGAGCCAAATCCTTCTGGCTCATACCCAACATTTTCCGACGCAACTCAATCATCTCTGGACGTATTGTGGCTGCTGACTTAATCTCCACGACCATTTTCTACCTTCGGTTCTGCCTTTCTAGCCCGTTTTGGTTTCACAACACTTTTTGCTGGGGAAACCGTCTTAACAGGCTGTGGTTGGGGTATGTTCAATTCAAGCTTAGATACAGGCATTTCGTACAGATTTTCATCTGTTAAATCAATTGCCCACGCAACAAACTTACCATTGCGCTGCGTGAGAACAATTTTATCAATTCCTACACCATCGTCACTAAGTATGTAGAGTAGCTCTAAACGAACTAATCCTCCAAACATGTCCATTTCAGGATTATGAAAATCCAAGGCTCTTTGAGTAGGGTAATTGGAAGAACGAAGGCTCTTATCACCTTTCTTAATCCTTACAAAATATCGATCCTGAATCAGAAAGCCTACCTGATATGGCATTTTTACATATTTGATCCCTTTAAGATTAGAAGTTTCAATACTGTCTTTAAGGAAAAACAATGCGTCATTGCGGAGAACAGCTGAACGAACACGCTTATCAATCAACCGTCGTGCGACATCGTTTTGAAGCCAATTTTTCCAAACATTGTCGAAAACTGAAGTTAGGGTGTTGTAGTAGGGTTGACAGACTGAATGTGCTTCTTCTTTGTTGATTAAAGACATATAGAATCTCTGGAATTTTTGCTGTGAAATGTCATGGGTAAGCATAAAACTCAGCCACATTTTTTACAACGAATTATTCCAAAAAATATTCCAAAACAAATTAAGTATATGTTTTTTAACATTTATTATTTTTCACCATACTCTCCTGTTAAGCTCGCAGTGCATTCTTGTTCGAGCCCCATCAATAGCAGTTGCTGAAATCGCTGCTGTGTTGCTGGACAGTTAGCTTGTCTGATATGCTTTGATTGCTCTTTAGCTTGTGGCTCAGTATTAAAGCCTTGTCGGGCGCTTCGCCAGACACCAACTTATTGAACGACATTGTGGTTGCGAAAGTCTCGCGACCCAAGTTCGTTAACTCACTTAGGTCGCGAGACTTTCGCTTCCTCTAGTAAAGAGCGCAACACAGCCCTTCATCTGAAGGGCTCTAACTCTAGAGTCGATAAAATGACAACTCTAAAACATCATTTACTCACCAGCCCCTTAGTTGCGGAACAGGCGTTCAGTTTGCTCTCTACCTCCTCGTCTAAAAAAGTGACGAAATTGGATGTGGAAAAATGGCTCACTGTCTCACTTGCAAAGGTGATGGTAAGTGGCCCCAAGATGTACAGAGTTTATACAATCCCCAAAAAAAATGGGGGCAAACGTACAATTGCTCATCCATCAAGAGCTCTCAAGGTGATCCAAAGAGGATTAGTTGAATTCTTAAATGATAAATTACCTGTACATGATGCTGCGTATGCATATAGAAAAAATATCAGTATTAAAGATAATGCGCTTCAACATGTGACAAATCCATATTTTTTAAGAATGGATCTCGCTGACTTCTTTAATAGTATTGATGTTAATCTATTTGAGGAGCGGATTGAGAAACATAAAATCCAACTAAGCGCAGCAGACAAAGCATTAATCCGTCGTTCTGTGTTTTGGAGTCCCAAGAAGACAAATACAGGAACCCTTATTCTCAGCATAGGTGCGCCTTCATCGCCATTAATATCAAATTTCATTATGTTTTCATTCGATGAAACGATTAGTTCAATCTGTGCGCCTCTGAAGATCACATATACGAGATATGCCGATGATTTATTTTTTTCTACTAAGAATAAAAATATACTTTTTAAAATCCCAAGCCTAATCCAATATGTTTTAAGTACTGAGTTTGGTAAAAAATTAACGATTAATGAAGTTAAAACCAGTTTTTCATCTAAAGCACATAACAGGCATATTGCAGGAGTTACCATTACTAATAATGACACTCTATCTTTAGGTCGAGAGAAAAAAAGGATAATATCGTCAATGATCCATAAATACTCCCTAGGTAAATCTGACGATATTGAACTGGCTAAACTACAGGGGCTTTTATCCTTTTCGAAACATATAGAGCCTTTATTTATCGAAAGGATGATGAAAAAATACTCAGTTAACTTGGTAGATAAAATAATCTCTGGTCAATGGAGGAAATAATGGAAGATAAAAATAAAAAGGCAACCAGAACTGTAACTGAAAAAATTGAAGGTGCAGAAAAAGGACATCTGGGGGATATGTTTGAAGTTGCAGGATGGATGGAGTCAGGGCGTTATTCTCTAAATACAGATAAAGCTAAAGCCCAAGAATATTACGATCATATAAATGAAAACCTTCAAACAAAACGACCTTTTTTTTCTAGCTTAGAGTTAGTAAATTATAAAGGTATTAGAAAAACGGTAAAAAAAATCAGCCTTGACCCATACTTGAATATTTTTGTAGGCGTGAATGGCAGCGGGAAAACGACAATAATTGAATCTATAGTAAAAGCATCTACTTGGCTGGTTAATGGTATTAAAAATAGAGCAAATGGTAAAGGAATCCATCCTGCTGAAATAAATAATTCTCAAGATGCAAAAGATTGTGCAATTACAGCAACATTAACTCTTGATGAGAAATCAACATTCACACTCATCTTGTATAAAAATAAAAACAGTACAAATAAGAACAGAAGCTCATTGAGTGAATTTAAAAATTTAGCCGAAATGTATTATTCACTCAACAGTAAATATAAAGGTGAATCCTGTCTCCCTCTCTTTTGCCACTATTCAGTTAGTAGAGCTTTAGAAATTAAAACAGATGATGAACAAAACAATGGGGAAATTACTGCATTTAATAACTTAGATGGGTACAGCTTTTCATTTGAAGAATCTAGGAATTTCAAGAGTTTAATTAAGTGGATGTTGTTTTGTGGCTCTCAAAACAATGATGAAGTTGATGATATCAAAAACAAACTATCTTCCCTTGAGGTTAAATATAATACAACATATGAAATCTACAACTTTTTAGCAGATGAAACTAAAGAAGAATCCTCTATTGGATTAAAACTTAAAAATGAATTAGATGAACTTCGCATTAAAATTGCAGAATTCCATTTAAATCTAAATAATGTCGATGGCAATATCGTTAGTGTTGTAAAAAAAGCAATATATAAATTTATGAGTATCGACAATATAAGAATGAAAGTTGATAAAGATAACGTATCAATCTTACTTGACAAAAAAGGTATAACTATTTCTGCAACTGACCTTTCTCAGGGTGAAAAAGCTTTATTTTCCTTAGTCAGTGATATTAGCCGTAGGCTTATTCTTCTAAATCCAGGGAAAGGGATTGATGCTTTAAAAGGTCATGGTGTTGTAATTATCGATGAAATTGATTTACACTTACACCCGAAATGGCAACAGGAAATCATTGGACAACTACAGGATACTTTTCCTAACATTCAATTTATTATAACAACTCATAGCCCTCAGGTATTATCAACCGCACCGAGCCATTGCATTAAAGTTATTCGTAATGATGAAAATGGAATACTAAATATTGTCGAACCTGAATTCTCTCTCGGTTCCGAGTCCGATATGATTCTTGAAGATATATTTCTTGTTAACTCTCGCCCGGAAAATATTGAGCAAGTAAAAATGCTTAACCGGTACAAAGATTTAATAGAACTCGATAAGTGGGATACGGATGAGGCTAAAGATTTAAAGAAGGAGCTCGATAAATGGGCAGGTAAGCACGATCCTGTAATGAAAAAACTGCAAATGGATATTAGGCTTCGTGAGTATAGAAGAGGGAAAAAATAATGAAAAAAATAAAAAAAGGGGATGAGCCGAATTTATTATCTATATATAAAAGGGAAAATCCTAACAGTGATTGGAAGAATGGCTTCAGACAAAATGCTGGAGCAGAGGCAAATCAGTCAGTTCGAGATGCTCTAAAAAATGAACAATTTGGTTTATGCGTTTATTGTGAAATAGATCTTAAGGATTCTGGAGGAATTGGATTTGATGATTTCAGAGTAGAACATTTCTTTCCGGAAAATCCAAAGGCAGGCGAATCAAGAGGTGATGGTATAAATTATGCTTTGCACTGGCCAAACTTATTTGGATGTTGTACTGGAGGGAACGTACCACATGTAGTAGAGAGCGAGGAAAGGTATAGCAACCCACATACTCATTGTGATGTTCCCAAAATGAATAATGATTGGACAGCAATTATCCTCGACCCCACTGTAGATATACCAGCATTTCCATCGCTTTTTGAGTTTAATGAGGAGGGAACTATTTCTGTATCTGATAGTTGCCCACAAGAAATTAAGGAAAAAGCAAATAAAACTATTGAATACTTAAAACTTAACACAAAGAAAATTGAAAGATTTAGAAGCGCCACAATCAAAAAAATAAGAGATGAATTACTTTCATTTCCAGAAGAAAATCTTCCTGCAGTTTTGAATGAGTTATCTGAAGCTTACCTTTGCCCGGATCATAACGGTAAGCTATCTCCTTTTTTTTCTACAATCAGATGGTATCTTGGTCCAGCTGCAGAGGATGTTTTACGAGAATCAGAATATAATGGTTAATATTAAAATATAACTTATAAAGTTGATGATATTTAATCATCAGGATGATTGTTTTTTATCCATTATGTTAGCCGGTATATTACATTCATATCGATAATACTTTAAATTGCATGCTGCCCGTGTCGTGGCATGCCCATAAGGATTGGGCTGCATTGTTGCTTAAGCATGCAACTTCAAGTTTATTGGGTATAACAGCATTACTTATGCTAGCTCTTAAAAAATCAACGTTTTCCTCGCATGTATCCTGAGTAATTTAAATATTACACTGCAACATAAACATATAAATTAGCATCATTTCATTTTTTATATATCCAACAGAACAGCATCATTATAATATAAATCCTCATAATCCCAAGGCAAATAATAATTTAACTTTGCACACTGTTCACAGTAAAACCTCACCTTTAAGTACTCATTTTTAAAAATTTTTCTATATCGAAGATACAAAGTTCTTTCTGACAGAGTAATATCAAACCTCTCTAATTCACGACACGCCTTTTCACTTACACTTCCTTTATTATCACTTTCACAATAAATAGGTTGGTTAGCATTTTCTTTTTTTATTAGACTCATAAGAAAAACTCCCAAAGTTCCTGGCCACTTGGCAAACGTTCCCTTAAATAATCTTTTATGCCTAAAAAGGCGGTTAACGTTTATTAATAGATAGTTTGCTGACTTTCGGTGGTCCATATGTAATGCTTGGAACCAAAACAAATCAGTAGTATTAGAGAATAGTACATCGATAAGATATTTATAATTATCAGCCATATCACGACATACAATCGATGAGGTTCCTTTAGGAGGAGCCTTTATTATTAACTCATCAGAATCCCCAGGTCCAGCAATATATTTCACATTAGATCTCAAAATCTCAAATTCCATCAAAAGTCCAACTCTTATAAAAGCACATTTACTTTCTTCTCGAGAAGTTTTGGCGTTGTATTTTGCAGCGTAAAGAATACCCAAATCATTTAAATAATTAAAAAATAAAATTGAATCTAGCGGATGAATAATACTGACCGTTTTAGATGCAAGTCTAAATCTTATCGCTGATGAGGTATTTGCTACTTCCTCTTTAGCTAGTAAATATTCCAAAGAATTAAGAAAAACCGCTTTATTAACTCCATTTTTTTCAGCTAAATTAGAGAGAGTAGAAATGGATATTTCAGTCCTTTTGTTTATTAACTTCTCCAATTCTTCATAAGACATATCATCGACATTGCCAAAAGTATTAATTGTATCAATTTCATCATTACTTAAGGCAACCTCGATACCACATAGAAGATAGTGATTTAAAATATCACGCTCGATAAGTGATGAACAGATCCTATTTGTGACTTCTTCCACTAACGAAAAAATAACTAAACAAGCTTTAGTTTGTTCATTACTTAAAAATAGTGAAGTATAGACATTCTTGAAATGTATAAAATCCATTATATCTATTACAGCATTTTGAACCGGTGTCACCTTTGGCATTAATAAATTCCAGTGTCTAAAAAAGTATTTATAATTTACCAATTTTACACACTAAAAGAACCAATTACTATCCTCTTCGTAGCAACAAATCTGCACATCCAAACACTTACTTTACGAAGGGGTCAATAATGACAAATACAGATGCAATTAAGAATAAATTACAGAAACGTAAAGCAGCTATTAGCATCAGGGGCAACCTGTCTTCTCCTATCGGAGACTCCCCAAGCTCTAAGCATGTATGGGGTACATCTGTAGTCCCAGCCAAGCTAGTAACAAGCTTAATCTCTGCTGATACCGTTCAGCCAAGTTACAACCAGGATGACTGTTTAGTCGATATGAAGTACATCGTGAGCACTTCAGGTCTGACAAATAAATTCTTCTACGCCCTTATCAAGCGTGGGGCGTTCCCCCGCCCAATAAAGCTAGGGAGAGCTTCGCGGTGGAAGATGAGTGAGTTTAAACAGTGGATCGAAGAACGTGCTGCTGCAAGGTAATACGCAGGAGATAGTAACAAGTGCATTATGCGTTGAAAAATGCAGGTAATGTATTTTCGTAATATGCAAAAGAAGCAGAATCAAGTTATCCACACACAGGAAATGAGGCTATGTCTTTAAATAACAGTCCAGAGAAAAAAAACGGGACAACGTTCCCTTTACACTGTTTGCCTGAGCAATTAAAAGAGACAGTTGAACGTGTGAATATGTTTACAGGAATGTCAATGGAACTTACGATAAACATTATTTTTACCATGCTTTCAATTATCTGCCAGTACCTTGTTGGTGTTGTATCACCTTACTCGGGTATACCTGGCCCATGCTCTTTGTATCTACTTACGCTTGCCGAGTCTGGTGAAGGTAAGACGTTTCTGTCACGACTGTTAATGAGGCCCTTTTACAGCCAGATTGAGAAAATGCAGCTTGAATACAGAGATCGGCTTACCATCTATAAAAGACAACATCGTATCTGGAAAACTAGCTTACAGGGATTCGATGCCAATCAACGTCAGGCTATAAAAAATGGAAAGGGTGTCGAGGATGCTCAGGTTCAGCTGGATGAACATTATAAAGGTGAACCAAAACGTCCTGTTGAGCCAAAATTCAGCTATCAGGATGTGACATTTAAAGGTCTTATCCAGGGCTTAAGCCTACATGCTGAAGCTGGCATCATTATGGATGAAGCGATCTCTTTTTTCAGAAGCGGGTTGAAAAATCATCTCGGACTGTTGAATAAAGGCTGGGATGGAGGGAAATATTCATTTGACAGAACAGATGGTGAGAACTACGAACTCCCATTATGTCTGATGCTTTCACTAATGATTCAGCCTGGCGTATTTATTAATTATTTAGAAAAACATGGAGAGATGGCTAAAAGCAGTGGTTTACTTGCCCGATTTCTTGTTATGAAGGTAAAAAGCTCAATAGGGCAACGTAATAGCCGTATTGATGAAGAAGGGCTGAATGCAGTATTAGCTCCGTTTTATGACCACATTCAGGGGCTGTTAAGCCTTCTTGAAGCCCGGTTTTATGATGACAGTATACCGAAAGATCAACTGAGACTGTCAGATGATGCAAAAATGTTTCTTCAGGAAAAACAGAGAGAAATTGAGCAGGCTATTTTACTAGGCGGGAAGTATTCACATATCCGGGATTTTGCGTCAAAAGCTATAGAGCAGGCACTGCGACTGGCTACGATAATGACTTTTTATTTAACTAAACCTACAGGAGGCAGTTCGGCCGCTGACCTTATTTATACTAGGATTATCGATGCACGTCAGATAAGAAATGCCCTGACAATAGTGGATTGGTATTTGCAGCAGGCGAGTGATTTATTTTACCCTCTGTCAGAGCGATACCGGTTTGAATGCGATGTCCGAAGCCTCTGGAGCTTTATTGTTAAAAGACTGAATAAAAGTCAAGGTATGCCATTTCCTAAATATGAATTGCTTCAGTCTGGTCCGGGCCGTCTCAGACACATAGATAAATTAACGCCTGCGTTAAATCAACTAATCAATCAGGGCATGTGTTGCATTATAAGGTTCAATGGATCCAGTGCTTTGTACATCGCGGGTATTCATAACGGCTCTATATGTTCAGGCGGGGTTACCCACCACTACAGCATCGTACAAAGGCAAAATCTGAAGGATGAAGGTTTCTGGCATGTTGATTTGTAAGATATTTACGACCATACAGGCAATTGTTAAACAAAACGGTATTTATTACTTTCGAATGCCGGTGTGGTTTCATTTGAAATGGCGACAATCATCGCAGCGATCATGCGGAGGTTGAGGGATAAATAACCAGATATGCACTTGTCCATTTTAAAAACAGTTGCTGGTATTGCTAATTTAGCAGAAATATCAGTTTTTCAGCGTGTGATGGTGACGGATGTTTGTTCAAAACTCGCTCATGATGTCTGGAGTGCATGATGCCTGGAACACCCCATGAAGCAGATCGTCACTTTCGATTTGGTAGTGGAAAATAGTGCTGTATGACTGTATTCGCGTATCAGGTGTTCGTAACGCAATAAGGTAATTATACGTAATATATATTAACTAAAATATCACATCACTATTCTTTACCAGCTATAGCAATCATTAGTGATAACATTCAATGAATTAAAGTACATACACATCATGACTAAATGTAGGAGAGATTGCGATAACCTTGTTTCTAGGCTCAGACCAGCACGAAAGGAACGATTATGTGATAACCATTATCAGATCTTTTTATTCGGGATCAACAGACGTGAACGGAGAGAAAATACCCGATGTGGATATTCACTTTGTCAGAATACGTTATCAGGAACAAGAAATAGAAAGTATTGCAGTGCAGTCTGTCGACAACGTGATTCCAGGAAATTCGATAACCTCAATGCTGAAAGTATTCTGAGTTCATCGTACTGGACACATATGGAAAATGCAATCAAACGGAATCTTTATTTGTTAGGATCAGTTTCGAATATGGGAGATATCGTGAATTATTATCATCTGTATATATGCAAGTCTCGACACCAACGAAGTTATACTCCTCCACAGAAGGGATGTGATGCAAAAATAACGCTTGTTCCACTGTTTTGTCTGGATATCAGCCATCTATATCCGAACGCAAAGGGCGGGGCAAATATTGCTCAGAATCTGATTATAGCACCTTCATTTATTAATCGCAGGAATAATGATGCTATCCCGTATCAGGGACAGGGCTTCGGGGGAATTCAGTCAACGGGTGGGCTGATCCCTTTTAACGGCAGTCTGTATGACAGTTTAACTGCGCGATTTGGTTCAGAGGAGGTGAATGCGGCATTAAGAGAAATAACCCCGGCCAAACGTTTTTATGGCAATGTTCCCAGAGAGATTGAGTTTGGTGGTATTGAGCAACAGCTTCCCTTATTCACTTTGCTTTATGGGGAATTATGGCGTCTTGGGCATGACAAAATCTCGGAATGTCTGGGGGAGATCCGACAGCTGTTCCCTGAATATCCTTTTTATCTGGAGTTACTGGCGATTGTGGGCTTCCATGCGGTGTTATCTGGTGATCCTGATCGCATCATGGCGCTTTTATGCCGTGTTTTTAATAAATGCTTCAATATCAACTCGTCATTACGTGAGCCACACAAGCAGTGTATCGGTCTGATGTATCGCTTACTGAGTAAGTATCTTCGTCGCTACTTCAGCGTTGAGATAGACGACAGGGAAGCCGTGGTGGCGTTCTACAATGGGTTTTACTCACAGGAGATAATCGCGCCTGGCGATTCTGAAGATGAAGTCGTGTGTTATCGCTATTTCACTGGCGTCAGACGTTCTGCTACCACCTTTTTCTATGTACCACCACAGAAGAAGGAACCTGTCGATTTATGGCGTCTTATGGGGGAAGATCTTACTTTTGAATAAAGAATATTCCAGATATTTTTGCGGCTATATTACTTATCTGAACAGATCAAGAATCTTTTCTGCAACGGTGAAATAACCACTTCCTGCGTGACTTACCCGGTTCGTTACTGATGTAGCGTTCCGGGTTTTTTAGTTTTATGCGGAAATTCCCAGCAGCAGCTATCTCGCGGGATTCACCGATGCGTCATCGTTCTGGCTACAGATAAATCTTTCTCACTAGTTTCAGCACAAAAAAGAGGTCGCTCAGACTGCCGACCCCTGCAACCAACAGACGTAATACGATTCGCTGTCTAAACAACAGTCGAGCTGCCTGCCGGTTTGCAATCTTTCGCCGGAACAACCCGAGAAAATGGCGACATTCAACCAGCGCATGCCTTCTCAGAGGCGTTTTGATTTCATGGTGCTGTGGCAAGGATGAAAGAACGAGAATGTCGCTGATAACATCAATGTAGCTGTGCGCCCGGATATCGTAGTAGTCCTGCCGGTGGGTAATCGATGCCGGGTTTGTGATGTAGAAATAGTCCTTCCTGTCGGCGAAATAAAACTGGCCATTTGCAGCGGCGAGGTTAATCGTCCAGAGGATGTCCTTGTGGCTTTTTCCTTCCTGAAAGTGCAGATTATTCTTCCTTATATAGGACGAACGCACCATTTGTAGCCACAGGTAATGCGGCCATTCTTTCTGTGCCACGCAATATTGTATCCACGCATGCCCGCTGACCACCTGAGCATAGAGCTGCTTACGATGAACCGGTCGCCGCTGCAGGCAACTGCTGTTGGTACGCCAGCCATTGAAAAGGGCAACATCGGCCTGAGCCGCTCGTGCGTTCTTCAGTCGCTCCCGGAGAAAACCTTCTTCAATCCGGTCATCTGCATCCAGAAAGACCACCCATTCACCCCGGTGTACTGCCAGTGCAGCATTTCTTGCAGCATATACGCCCTGATTTTCCTGATGAACAATAATCAGCCGCTCATCGGTGATGGCGCTGAGTATGGTCGATGTTTCGTCGGTAGAGCCATCATCCACAACAATCACCTCAATATTGAGTGTTTGCTCGCTGATGAGTTCATGTACCAGATAGCCGATAGTGGCCTGCGCATTGAATACCGGGATAATGACACTGACATCAATTTTAGGCTGCATATCGGGCTACGCTTTCCCTTCACTGTCATCTTTCTGACGCCTGACGGGGAGAATGCGTTTTTCCCTGATTTCCTGCTCAGTATCAAACAAGCACTCGTCGCAGTATTCCTTATCAAGCCCAAGAAGGCGGCTGATGACGCCCCTTCTCTTGTTACATCTTGCACATCTTTTCATTTCGACACCTGTATCCCTTTGAGCCTGCCACTTTCAGTCCTTGTTAGGTAAATTCTTATAAAACAGAGTATTAACACTATTTCACCGTTGTTCATGTGTTGTCTTTACAAAAATATTAATTGATTATACAGATCGATTCTATTAAATTGATCGATAAAAACGATCATGATGTTGTCGATTTCACGCACTTGGGCGTGGGTTTTTGGCGGATCAATTCCACGGCCCGGAAAGGGGATCGATAACGAAGAGGACAGGATGAAGGTTTCCCGCTGGTTAGCGAGGTGATGAGCAGTTCAGGAAGTAAAACCATTCAGAGAAACAAGCCCGTTTCTCGTTCAGTCATAAAAAAGGAGAAAATTGAATGAAAAAATACCGTCCACATCAGAAAACCATGCTGGCTGTTGTGCTCAGCATGGCGGCGTTTAATGCCTCTGCCGCATGGACCGTCAATGGAACCTTCTGCCAGTCGTACAGCGATGACAGTCTGGTTCTGCTACGGGTTAAGCCGTCAACGATTGGTATTATTGAGAATAAGCCGCAGTGCGGCGGTCGTGGCACCACTGAACTTGCCGGTAGTCATTTCAGGATTAATAACACTTCTTATCCATCCAGTGTGATGTGTAACAGCCAGTCCCAATACCAGGCTGTGCAGACAACCGTGGCAACCCGTGATATTCAGTCAGTTATTCATTTATTGAAAGAAAACAAAAAAGTCAGCATGAGCACGTTTGGTTCCTCTTTTACCTTCAGTACCGCTGATTTTGCCAGCGCGTGCGGCTCAGTGATTAATCAGAAGGTGACCGATTTCGATCCTCAGTCAGAATACAAACGAGACATGGGGAAGATGGGTTACAAACAGGATGAAAACGGCCAATGGCATAAACAATCCAGGCAGGCATATTCACGCGAAGCTGACCCGGAAATAGCTGCCAGTTACAATCCAAAAGCGGGCGTTGCTGAAGGTTCTGGAAAAGGTGGGTTCCATGGAGACGGAGGCAGTAAAAATCTTTATGGTCCGGGTAACCAGGCACAAAAAGATGCAGAAGCGGCAAACGAAGCCCGCCGCCTCGCGGCACAAAATCGTGTGTCGAAAAGTACCACTGGAATAACAGAACCAGAGAAGCAGACAGCTCAGCAGTCTGTCGATTTCCCGGTGAATGCGTTCTGCACCCTGGATAATGGGAAAAATGTGGGAGTCTTTGCCGCTGCAGGGCAGGATTATCGTTACACCTACAAGGATAAAAACGATAAAACCGAGCTGGAGTTAACTGAAGGGCTGTTCGGCGTGAAGGCCTTCCATTATCACGCACCGCTGGGCATGGGGTCTGCCAGTTACATCCGCTTTAACAAAGGTGTCTATGACTACATTCTGCTGAGTAAAGACACCGGTCATGAAGAGTTTCAGGGTATTCGGGTGTACAAAAACGGTGACCTGGTTTCGGCTCATGAGTGCAAAACCCGTCTGACGCTCGATACCCGCCAGCTTCCTCAGGACGGTCACGTCGACAACGAAAAAATGGGTGAACACTTCATCCTGAACTGACCGTAAAAATTATTAACCACAGGAATAACCCCGCCACGACGGGACCTTACACCAGCAGGCCACATCCCTCCAGGGGACGTGGCCTGTTCTTCTTATGCCGCTGACAGCAACCCCACCAGCCAGGCTCATCACAGCAATGTCCCTGGCCTTTCTTTTATCCACTGTTTAAGCAGGAGAACAAATGGAAAATAACGATGAGATTGACGTTGAGTATGACGATGAGATGCTTGCAGAGAAACACAACCCCCGCAGTATTCAGGCAATGATGGGCTGGCTCTATGACAAAGCCGTCAGCGGGATTGCCGGGATCGAATCGGCTGAAACCCTGGCAGAACGCTATCTCGCCGATGCGAAGGGGGATGTGACAAAGGCCGCCCATGCGATGATTCGGTGGGAGAGCGTCAAGGCGGGCAGTACCGGCTTTTTATCCGGTGTGGGAGGGGGGGTGGCGATGCCGATCACGCTGCCACTGAATATCACCAGCGTGCTGTTTCTCCAGACCCGACTGGTGGCAGCCATCGCCTGCCTCGGCAAACGTAATCTGGCTGACGAACGTATCAGGGCACTCGCCGGGCTGTGTCTGTGCGGTAACGCTGCCAAAGCGCTGTTGCAGGAAGTGGCGCTACAGGCGATGGACAACTGGACCCGCCCCTTCACACGGAGGATTGTGGAGAAAACCCTGGTGCTGATGGCCGCCCGTGCCGGTGTACGCACCAGTGGCCAGTTTATTCGTCTGGTGCCCCTGGTTGGTGGGGTGGTCAGCGGAGCAGTGGATGTCACCACCACCAGCACGATTGGTCGTATTGCCTGCACCACGTTTCTGCCACCTTACCGGGGACAACGGAAATCATGAGAAATCGTCACTTTCTCTCGTTGCCGCAAGGGACGTTCACCCGAACTAAGGCCGAAGCTATTGCTGCAGCGTACACCAATGTCACCATTGAGGATGACCAGGGTACCCATTTTCGTCTGGTTATCCACGATACCGACGGCATGCTTATCTGGTGGGACTGGGATTTTGTCCCGGAGGCTGGCGTGATGCCCAGCCGCTATATTGCCAGCAACGGTATCCCGATGGCCCCTGCTACTGACGACAATTAAAGATCGTCCCACGACGGCAACAACCACCGCGATCACTATTACCCCTCACAGCCACGCAAACCACCAGGCCATACTTCCTTCCGGGGGTATAGCCTGTCTGCGTTTATGCCATTATCAAGGAGTTTACATAATGCGATTAGCCAGCCGCTTTGGCCGAACCAACCAGATACGTCGTGACCGTCCGCTCACCCACGAAGAATTACACCAGCATGTTCCCAGCGTCTTTGGTGAAGACAAGCACAATTCCAGGAGCGAGAAGTACACCTATATCCCCACGATTACCCTGCTCGAAAACCTGCAGCGCGAAGGTTTTCAGCCCTTCTTCGCCTGCCAGTCGCGTGTACGTGACCCCGGACGCCGGGAGCATACAAAGCATATGCTGCGCCTGCGTCGCGCCGGGCAGATAAACGGCCAGCAGGTACCGGAAATCATCATCCTCAACAGCCATGATGGTGCATCGAGTTTTCAGTTGCTGCCGGGCATATTCCGCAGCGTCTGCACCAATTCCCTGGTTTGCGGGCAGTCGTTTGGCGAAATTCGCGTACCACACCGAGGCAACGTGGTGGAGAGAGTTATTGAAGGCGCTTACGAAGTCCTCGGGGTGTTTGACCAGGTGGAGGAAAAGCGCGAGGCCATGCAGTCGCTGCTGCTCCCGCCACCGGCACAGCAGGCACTGGCGAAGGCTGCGCTGACGTATCGCTTTGGCGAAGAGCATCAGCCGGTAACCGAAGCACAGGCGCTCTCTCCCCGTCGCTGGCAGGATGAGAAAAATGACATCTGGACGGTCTTTAACCGCCTGCAGGAGAACCTGAGCAAGGGCGGACTGCCCGGACGCTCTGCACAAGGTAAACGTCGCCGCACCCGCGCCGTCAACGGTATAGACGGTGACCTTAAACTGAACCGGGCCTTGTGGGTGATGGCCGAAGAACTGCAGCAGGCGCTGAGCTGATGCGGCACGCTCCAGCGAAAGAGATGTCGATGGCTATGCACAGTTCTGCCCCAGCTCACATCTGAACGTACCGCTTGCTGATATCACCCGCCGGTAACAAGGCTCATCTGCTCCCCCAATTACACGACTCACATGCTCCCGCTCATCGGGAGTGCGCTGATGACCCTGACAAAAGGAAAACAACCATGACGGACATGATTCATCTTAACGATAACAACCTGTTGTATCCCTCCACCGGTGATGACTCCATACCGGTATTAGCCGCCACACTCGTTCCGGATGAACAACGAGTGGAATTCTGGCCGCAGTACTTTGGTAACATCCCACAATGGATAATCCTTGAGCCACATATCTTCGCCTGGATGGACCGCTTCTGCGCGGACTACTGCGGGGGTATCTGGCAGTTTTACACGCTGAGCAACGGCGGTGCTTTTATGGCCCCGGAGGCGAATGAGGATACCGATGAAAAATGGTCGCTGTTCAACACCATGAACGGTAACTGTGGTGAACTCAGCGCCGAAGCCGCCGGTATTGCCGTCTGTCTGATGACTTACAGCCACCACGCCATGCTTACCGGATGCGATGCCATGACGGAACACTATTACCGTCTGCGGGATTACGCGCTCAGCCACGCGGAATGCAGCGCCATCATGCACATCATCGACTGAGGTCAGACACTATGGAACAACAGCTACCGCTGTTTGCTGCCGGATTACCGGCATCCGCACAGCACACCATCCGGGAGGCACTAACCCTACTGGAGCGCCAGCTACGCGAACCCGGTGCGCCATTTACCTCCAGTAGCTCAGTACGTGACTGGCTGCGCCTGCATCTTGCCTCACAGGAACGTGAAGAATTTACCTCGCTCTTCCTCGATAACCAGCACCGGCTGATTGCGCATGAAACTCTCTTCACCGGCACCATCAACCATACGCAGGTCCATCCACGGGAGGTGGTGAAGACGGCACTGAAACATAATGCTGCTGCCATTCTCGTTGCACACTGCCACCCGTCAGGGCTGGCTGAGCCCAGCGACGTGGACAGACGGATCACAGAACGTCTTAAGCAGGCGCTGGACCTGGTGGACATCCGCCTGCTGGATCACCTGGTGGTGGGTGGGATGGAGATTGTCTCGCTCGCTGAACGTGGCTGGCTGTAAGGAGACCGGTGATGAAAATAATCTCCAAACGTCAGGCTATGGCGATTTACCGTCAGCATCCACAGGCCCGGTTGTTTCGCTTCTGCACCGGAAAGTACAAGTGTAGCGGCAGCATCTGCCACTACACTGGGTGGGAGGTACAGGACATCAGCGGTGTGTTGGCGGTTTTCGCTGAACGTCGCCAGGTCCGTTATGGCCCGTATGTGGTGCTGCGCAGCGTCACGCTGAATTAAGCACTTACCGTCACTTTTAAGGAACACTTAAATGCCAGACACTGAAAACACCGTGACCGAGGTGATGCCGCAGAATAATACCGCTTCTCCCTGGTGGGGCCTGAGTCGCCCCATCGCCCCGCTGTTTGGCGCACGCCTCATTCAGGAGGGTAACCGCCTGTACTACCTTGCCGACCGCGCCAGTATTGCGGGTAAATTCAACGATGCGCATTTACGCCAGCTTGACCAGGCATTCTCACTGATGCTCAAAGAACTTGAGCTGAAGCTGGTTTCCGGTGAACTCAACCCACGCCAGCAATGCTGCGTCACGTTGTATCACAATGGCCTTATATGTGAAGCCGACACGCTGGGCAGTTGCGGTTATATCTACCTCGCGATTTATCCGGGAGAACCGCCAGCAGCGTATTCACCAGACCTGTAACGGCCTCCGCCAACACTATCACCTTCCTTCGTTTCACCTCATAAAGAGAACATCATGCAAACCCTACCTTTACTCTCGTTCAGGGCGGCATCATCACGTCCTGTGCCTGTCGAAATCTGGCAGACGCTACTGACATATCTGTTCGACCACCACTACGGCCTGACCCTCAGCGACACACCGTTTGGCAACGATGGCGTGATTCAGGAGCACATCGACGCGGGGATTTCACTCTGTGACGCCGTGAACTTCATCGTCGAAAAGTACGACCTGGTGCGTACCGACCGCATGGGTTTTACCTTGGACGAACAGTCGCCGCTGATTGGCAGCATCGACATTCTTCGCGCCCGTCGCGCGACCGGTCTGATGCAGCGTCAGGGGTATAAAACCATCAGCAATATCACTCGTGGCAATCACCGACAGGAGCAACCATGAAACTGTCACTCAACGTGGAAGCCGACAGTATCAATGTTCTAGCGCTGAACATGGGCCGAATCGCCGTTGAGATTGATGGCATTGAACTGGCCCAACTGATTGATGTGGTCTGCGATAACGGCTATTCACTGCGTATTGCTGATGAGCCCGGAAAGCTGCTAGTCGAAGCTCCGCTTCCTGCCAACGCCCGCTATCACGGCATTAAGTGTAGTGCCGCACATATCACCCGCGAGGATAACGACCTGTTGCATCGGCTATCACGACAGGTGCTGGACTTTGATGATTCTGAGTGGGTGGGCTGCACAGGCTCGGGCTATCTCATCCGTCTGGATGCCTGGGCTTTTCCTGTTCTTCAACTGAAACGGCGCGGGCTGTCAAAAGCCGCTCGCCTGTTGATTGTCACCCTGATGCGCCGCTATCAGTTGAGCATCATTCACTTCGATGCCTTTGGTGAACTGCTGCCGGGTTTTGAGATCTTCGACTGGTAGATCCCTCCATCCATTATCACAGGTAACCCCATGCTGGTACTCACTACCTAAGCTGCACTCAATATCCTGATTGACTGGCTGCAGGACAATATCGACTGTGAGTCCGGGCTCATTTTCGAGAACGACGAAGACAGAACCGATTCCGTCATGCTCTTACACTGCATCCAGCATGCAAGGAACGATGTCCGGGATCTACACCATCTTCAGCTCCTGCACAACGTCAATCAACCGTAGTCTCCCATCAAACCAAACTGCATAAGCGCCAGCCCTGACCCGGCTGGCGTTTTTCATTTATATAAAGGAAAGAAACATGTCTGAACCATTAACTTGCACAGAATCCGACGTACTGACGGGCCATACCGAACTTATCAGTTCCACCAGCATTGAACGTATTGTTACCAGGCGCAATTCCGCGCTGGGACAAATCAGGACGATGATCCACCAGCTCGCTGATATCTCTGCACTGACCGAGAGTATTGGCGGGCAAACCGCGCAGGACTGGGCAATGCGTGATGGCTACCGCTGCGGCTGTTGGTTGCTTGAGAAAGAGAACACCGGCATGAAAGTTATCACCTGCAATCTCGACCGTAGTATCTGGCACGATTTGATGAAGAAATCCGGCATGATCGCCCTGATGGATGCTGCGGCTCGCGATGAATGGAACCGAACTCTTGAGCGGGATGATATCCCGGCCATCAGTGAAGAGAATATTCTCAGCACCTTCAGACAGCTGCACCACAGCAAAGACGACGTATTTGAGCGTGGGATCATCAACGTCTTCAAAAGCCTGAGCTGGGATTACAGGTCGAACTCGCCGTGCCGGTTTGGCAGAAAGATCATCGTCAACGCTCTCGTGAAACATGACCGCTGGGGATTTGGTTTACTACATGGAAAACGACGGGATCAGTTAGCGGATTTAGATCGTATGCTGAATCTGCTTGATGGTAAGCCTCTTCCAGAAAATCGTCACGATCTCAGCGTCAGATTAGCCGACCATATCAGCAAGCAACACAGTACCGTATACGAAGATGAGTATCTGTCGATACGCTACTTCCAGAAGGGATCGGGGCATATCACCTTCAAACGACCCGACTTGGTAGAAAAGATGAATGAGATCATTGCGAAGCACTATCCGGGGATGCTGGCTGCTAAGTAAGTGTAAAAGGTCTTCTCTTTTGGGTGAGGGCTTTTTAAATCTTCCACACTTATGACAAGTTTCTATCTGAAAACACATATATGTGTTTTTACGCGTTTTTGTGTTTTAGTGTCAGCCATCAACCTCATGAGAAGAGCGATGCCATGTTACAGAACAACATCAAACAGCTTCGTACCCAATTGTCGATCACTCAGCGCGAATTGGCGTTTATGGTCGGTACCAGCCAGCAGCAAATCCAGCGCATCGAAACCGGGAAGGTTGCAGCAAAGTTGGGCCTTGCTCAGGCAATATGCAATGCTCTGGATAAACCTCTAAACGTCGTGTTCCCGGAAAGCGATCGGTTGATAGACGACTTCCGTAAGAAGCGTCGTAAAACCGATGAAGATCTTGAGGTAATAGCTACAAGTGGCATTGAAATGGATAGCGGTCTCTGGACCGTAAAACTTTGGCTACAGGGGCTGCAGGATTATTTATTGTTGCCCATTTCTGCTGCTGATAAGCGGAGGTTTTATTATTATTTTCAGGAAACAGCTAGCCCGAATGTAGAGCGGTTCTTTGTCTTTGACTCGGACCAGTATCGTTATGCGTTAAATATGCGTGAAGTGGTATTTCACCAGTTCTTGTCTGATAGTCTACCGCCAATCGTTGCTAAAGAAGATGATGATTACGAAGACGATTATTTTAATGTCCATATCACCCTGGTGAACGGTGGCCCTGTGATTCCGCTGAGCGTTGAGCCTGATGCGCCGCAAAATGAAGAGGCGCATGATATCGGTCAGTTGAATGCGTTCTTTGACAAACTGGACTGTGAGCCTGAAAACACAGATCGTTATATGTTAACCGACGAAGATGGAGAAGATGCTTTTATCCGTATTGGTTCTATTGCCATGGTACGAGTCGTACTTGACGCGCTGGAGCCTGTGGAAGAAGATGAAGAGTAGTTTTTAGCTAGATGTATTCTCAGGGAATCGCGTTGAGTATACATGTGAGTATACAATGTGGTTTCTTTTTTTTATAAATCAATTAATTTCAATTGGTTATGGCGTAAATCGCGGTGCGGCCTTCGGCACCATCTACATTTTTCTCTTGAAAAACAAGCGATTAAGTAAATTATTTTACCTTTTTTGCCTGTCTAATCTTCACTGATTCTTTCCCGTATAAAAGCCACTGTGATTGTTAATGGCTTTGGTATGTTAGCACGCAGTGGCAAGTAGTTACCAGGCTCAACCTTGTACTGCATACGCCAGTATGCCCCCCTTTGAAGCCGGAAGACGCGCCGCCGTCTCTAAACCTATGCCAAGCACTTTTAACCGTTCCACACTTAGTTCGGCGTTCCGTTCAAGCCTGTCGTGGTGACTTACCACGAATAAACAAGCAAATTCGCGGTATGGTATTCGTTACGAGAGCGGTTAACTGACAAGACTCCTGTGATACGCCTAAAGTGCTTAAATTGATGCGTCCAACATGGCACAAAAGGCGGTCTATCGTTTAATTTTGCTCCATACATCAACTGGCATTGCCAGCTGTATGGGGCTTGGTCTGCTGGTTCCGATGAACGGATTAAATTGCTAAGATGCAGACCATAAGCCATAAGGCGGAGATAAGTATGAAATCTGTAGAACTATTTGCCGGTGCTGGTGGCTTGGCTATGGGTTGCGAAATTGCTGGTTTTGAGCATCTTGCAGTCGTTGAATGGGATAAATGGGCCTGTGATACCGTTAGAGAGAACAAAAAGAATGGCTTTCCGCTGTTGTCTGATTGGGATCTTTTTGAGGGCGATGTAAGAGAATTTGATTGGTCGAAAATCCCTAAAGGGATTGACCTTCTTGCGGGAGGGCCACCTTGCCAGCCATTTTCAATCGGTGGTAAGCACAAGGCTAATTCTGATTCGCGGGACATGTTTCCAGCGACAGCAGAAGCGATCAGGCAAATTCGCCCTAAGGCTTTCATCGTCGAGAATGTGAAAGGCTTAACACGGGCAACCTTTGCGAGCTATTTCCAGTACATCCAGTTACAGCTTGAGTTTCCAGAAGTAGCCCCGCGAAATGGCGAAGACTGGAGCGAGCATTTAAAACGCTTGCAGGAAGAAAAAACCAGTGGAAAGAACAAAGGGAGAGGGCTGACGTATAACGTTCTGGCTACGTTAGTCAATGCAGCAGACTACGGCATCCCACAAAAACGTGAGCGTGTCTTCATTGTTGGCTTCCGCGATGATCTTGAAATTGAGTGGTCGTTCCCTAACCCGACACACAGTTATGATGCACTCGTTTATGATCAGTGGGTTACTGGTGATTACTGGAAACGACATGGTTTAGAAATGCCAACTGTTCCAAGCCAGATGGTTAACCGTATCGCAAAATTGCGTAAAAATCCTCCCGATACACTTCCGTGGAAAACAGTTCGAGATGCAATCGCGGATTTGCCAGATCCTGAAACAAAGGCGGCAAAGATGATCCGGAATCATGCGTTCCAGGCGGGGGCACGAACTTATCCCGGTCATACCGGAAGCCCCTTAGATCTGCCAGCTAAAACGCTCAAAGCAGGTGCTCATGGCGTTCCTGGGGGCGAGAACATGCTTGTTCGTGATGATGGCTCAGTACGCTATTTTACTGTGCGAGAAAGTGCCAGAATTCAAACATTTCCCGATAGTTATCGTTTTCACGGGAGTTGGACTGAAACTATGAGGCAGTTAGGTAACGCTGTGCCGGTTCATTTGGCGTATTGCGTTGCCAGCAGTGTAGCGGAAAAGCTGCTGACCTCTGAAATTGGGAACATCCTTAATCAGGGTGGCAATTATAAAAGGGCTTCTGCATGACAGGAAAGGTCATACCATTTAATCCACTTGATAAACAAAATTTAGGTGCCAGTGTTGCGGAAGCCTTATTGAGCAAAGATGCTCATCCTCTGGAGGAGTTAACCTCATTTCAAGGAGCAGGGATTTACGCAATTTATTACACTGGCGATCATCCTGCTTATGGGCAACTGGCAGAACTGAATCGTGACGGGCAATTTCGATTGCCTATCTACGTGGGTAAGGCCGTCCCAGCAGGGGCGAGAATGGGGCTTACCAACCCTGATAAGGTTGGTAACGTTCTGTTTAGGCGCTTGAAAGAACATGCAGAAAGTGTTCGCGCAGCGGAAAATCTTTCGATTGAAGATTTTTATTGTCGATTTTTGGTTGTTGATGACATCTGGATCCCATTGGGAGAATCGCTGGTTATCTCTCGCTTTAAACCGATTTGGAATTCGTCTATTGATGGTTTCGGTAATCATGACCCAGGTAAGCATCGCTACACTGGTTTACGTCCTCGCTGGGACTTTATGCACCCGGGGAGAGGATGGGCTCAAAATTTACGTGAGCGTGATGAAACTGTGGATGAACTCATTCGTGATTCTATACAGTATCTTCAGAATTTACCGCCTTGCTTAGCTCAGAAATTTATCGAAGCTGAAGGCGATTAATCAGCAAATGATCATCGGAGGCATCTGCCTCCGAATGTGATTAAGCCTTGGTTGACAAAGTGGTTGCTTAAAACATTAAGCGTTAATTTTCTGGCCCTCTACCTTCTGACGTGCATAATTCTCAAATATCAGGGAGTTGCAAGAACGACTTAAGTCGGTAGAAGGTTGCTTTGCTGATCTCTAACCTATCCTGGACCGCTGCTGGTGGTAATCCTCGTGCTAATAACTCACGTACTTGTTCAACGGTTGCTTTGATCGGTCTGCCGCAATGCTTACCTTCCGACTGAGCTCGTTTGATTCCTGCGGCTCTACGCTCTGCGATTAGGTCTTTTTCCAGGCTGGCAAGTCCTGCCATCATAGTGAGCATGGCTTTACCCACTGGTGTTGAAAGATCAAACCCCTCTCGCAAGCTGACAACCTTCACACCCTTCATTTGCAACATTTCAACAGTAGATAGTACATCGATAGTGTTACGTCCCAAGCGGTCTATAGCAATCACGATCAGCGTATCGCCTTCTCGCACATAATTGAGTAGTTCAGCAAACCCTGGACGCTCTCCTGCCTTGATTGCACCACTCACCGCTTCATCACTAAACCAGCGAGTTACGCTATAACCAGCATCGGCTATCTGCTTCTTCTGGTTTTCAACGTTTTGATCGCTGGTGGAAACTCGCACATATCCGATCACAGTTGTCATGATGTTCTCTAAGTCTCAAAAGGTAGTATCAAAATAATAGCTGTCTCAAAATTAAAGATCAACTTTTTGAGACAAGGCGAAGCCGCATTCTGTCGTTGCGTCGGTGTGGTCTTATAAGGAGATGGTTTTGAGACTGGATAGCAGCGGTTTAGGAATAGAGGCTTGGAACGAAAGTATGGGGAGAATGGAAATTCGGAATGGGCGGTCAACTTATTGGGCGTGATTGCTCACGCCTTTGTTTAGATCTCAGAACACAGGCTCAGCGTGTAGAGTGCCGTTTCACCATCGTTGTTAGTTGGGCGCATAACGAAAACTGGATCACTGCCGTTGTCGATGTAAGTAACCGCTATTCCACCGTCTGGGGTGGCGTACATCTTCGCAATACTTTTCTCTCCAATGAAACCCAGCCGCCAGGTTTTACCACCCATGCTCACTTTCATGCTTTTGTCCCGCACATCGAGGCGAGTTTCGACAGACGATTTTTGGCTACCAGAATCGATCTGCCCTTCCTGAATGGCCTTACAGGTGAATGTGGTTGCACTTGAGGCGAAGGGGAGGACGAGCAGCGCCGCGAGAATCAATTTTTTCATGGTCTTCCTTTTGGATACGAGTTAAGAGTTCGTCGGGAGACATTATAAAATCGTTAATTGATAAAAACGATCAATTTATATTGTATCGATCGATAAAATTGATCAACATTGAAACTATAAATCCTACGCTCAGTCGTTATGGATGAGGTTTTTTATAAGAGAACTCAACGGGATGATGTTATGAGAAGAGCAATGATGGTGATGTGTGGGCTACTGTTTTCACAGTTGGTAGCAGCAGGGCAGATCACAATGATCGATCCCCAGCAGGATACGACGGAGAATGGCAAGACGCTTTGCACCTACGAGAACAGCCAGTATGTTTTTACCTACGTCACTAAAGGGCAGTGCCCCTATGCAAAGACTTTCGATACTCAGGATTCAGAGTAGAGGCTGCATAAAATAGGAAGTGTTGTTTAACTTCATGAAAAGACAGGTGTGCTTAGCACAAGCCTCCAACGGATTGATTGTTAATTCTTCTGATAACGGCACAGCGCAAGGCTTTACGCAAAGAGAGTGATAGTTACTATCTTGATGACTATGGCAATTTTCCCCCTGTAACAACGGCATTCATTACCTGCTAATTACCAGCGGATTACGCGCCAGTTTGATGGGAATTAACTCAGGGTTATTGCATGGGGTAGTGTGGAGTGAGCAGGGTGACAGTCTACCGTTGGGTGAAGGGCTGATAGGTAATCGACGCGAAGCGCCGGAACCATACTGTTATGCGCTGGCCTTGGTGCCAGGCTCACGCCGCGCATGAAAGATAGCCATTACAGGAGAGATCATTTTTGACAAGTTACCTTCATCAAAGGTGCTTCTCCTGTATAAATGCTTGTTATGCTCGCTATGCTCCCAAACACAAACCCATTAAACCCAACTAACTTAAGGTTAGTTAATTGGTTTTCTCTCTCTTGGGCTACTACCGCCCAAACTTTGCTTAATGCCATACAGCGACTACGCCGCCATTAACAACACTCCACAATGATCCAATGGCATTCCTGCTTAATGTCATCCACCGATCTTGATTAGCCACCAACCAAACAACCACCCTAAATCCTTTAGGCTGTCTGTTTATCTGGTGCAAGGTAGCTATGACATTACCATACGTGCAAACATCCCAATCCAATCATCACTGATTGTCTCGTGCTGATGCACTTCAGTGCAGAGAGAGAATCTCTCTACTATTATAGCGTATTTGGTAGGTGACTGTATTTAAAGGAAAAATTAGGGTGAAAATCGCCATTTTTCACTTTTTTTCTCAAGAAATGGCGAGATGGTGTTCGTGAATGGGAGGCATGGCTGTCTTCTCTGGTGGCAATTTCTACCACAAATTTTGATTGACAGCAACCATCTATTTCTGGTGTAAGGAGCACTAATCGCAAAGCAAAAATGCAACTCATTGAAAATGATCAAAAATATTTCATGAAATCACCGTTTGGGTATTGACAAACGTTAGTGGACTATGGTATTCTTAATACTAAGAAGGGGAGAAAACCTTCTGAACTTTTCAGCCCTGGGCAGGGTAACTGCCTGGGGCTTTTTGCATCCAAAATCCGAAGGAGGCCATTATTGAAGTATTACAGCAGTGACCAGATTTTTAATGACCTGGTGAGCGGCGAAGTGAAACGCCACGTTATTTACGCATCTATGCAAGCAGCAAAATCGAGAGGGTATACAGACCGAATGGAAATGTTTCAATCTGCAATTATCCGTTATGACCAACACCGAAGGGAGAATACCAACTAAGGAGGAACATTGATTCAAGCATACGAAGACGGCTATTTTTACAGAGATACCCCGCACCACGATCACCGCCCGCTTTCAGCATTTTCCAGACCATCCCAGCAACTCACCGTTATTGATAATGTTCTGTACGTTGTCGAAGTGGAAAGTGGTGAAATTCTTCACTACGACTCGACAGAGTATTTGCTTGATGGTGGCATTGTCCAGGATCTGCATTTGAGTTACTCGACAGCAGACACCGCCAAATCAAAACAGGCTCACCGTGAATACGCTAATAAGCTGGGCGACCTTCCAGGGAATGCAGCCTATAACGGGATCAAGGAATACGCAGACGTATTAAGCAAGCCAGATTTCAAGAAAGTATTTGCATTGTGTCAGGAAGTAGATAGACGCAATGTAGTGTTTATAAAACGTGCGGATTTGTGCGTAATACTGAACACCACGCCGGATCATCTCAATCGTGTATTATCTGCTCTTGAACGTAAGCACTACATCAAAGTTGATAAAGCTGAACACCAGAAAGGAGTATTAAAACTGTGGGTTAATCCTTCGTTTGTCTGGAAGGGTGATTCAGCTAACCGCTACTTATCTGGACATTTGCAGGGCTTCCCAATCTTGGAACGTAAACGCTCCACAAAACGTTCTGACGTGCTCGACACGCTCACGGCTGCTGCAATGGTTGCCTTTGATACCTGGAACATTGAACACGGTTATAAGGCCAATCAGCCTCATTCTAATGAATGGTATGCAGAGATCACGATGTACGAAAACGCCCACGGCGAAGGGGTGAGGCTTGCAGCAGAAAATAAGACATTGAACAAGTTATTGAACCCGGCAACATCTGAGGGGGATTTCATTTATGAGCTATTCACTACGGCACAATACAGGGAATACCTGCAAACATTGGCAAAACAAGTAAGGAGATTACACTGAACCAATGTTTTGTAATAAAGAAGCCAGCACAATACTTATTAGAACTAAATTAAGCAACTCTCATACACACCGCTCTTTCGGTGAGTTATTTATTACTATCTTCAAGGTGGTGAGTGTTTATACTGTATTAAATTATTATAAATAAGGGGATGGTGTATGATTACAGCTCTTTATTGGTATTTGTTCTTTCAGTTTGCGCTGTATTTTTTGTCTAAATTAAATTCAAATTGAAAATTAGCCCTGATCTTGAAATAGTTCAGGGCTGGAATTTCTAAAAAATAACATCAGTGTGCTTTTAGTTCATCTTTAGCTAATGAGTCATAGAGTATTTTTGTGAGCGGAGACTCTAAATAATCATCACTAAGTAGTTTAATAAAATGCTTTTGGGATTCTTTTGTTTTTACGAGCAATTGTGTGCCGTCTTCACTTACAATTAAAACTGTTGAAAGATAGGTATGCTTGCTTACATAATCGATAATCTCTGGCACATCAATTTTCCCCAGTACAGGTGAGTGTTTGGCAATTTTGGCAAGCTTCCTTGAGAAAGAAATTTCTTTTGCACTCTTCTCAAGGTGAGTAAGATCTTCGATAAGCAATGAAGCTTTCAATGATTCCAAAGCCACCGTTGCTTGAGCTTCAATAACCTGATGGAACTGCATCGTTATTTCTAAAGTTTTTTGATTTTTTATCAGGAATTCGTCGTCTATAAGAGCCAAGTCATAATTATAATCTAATCGGAACACTTGGGTTGGCAATTCTTTTAAATACCCGTCTGCGTCTGGTATCAAGTTAAACAATTTTCGGCTTTGCTCAAAAACCATGAGGTTTGTTTTGTTCTTATACAATGACAAACACTTATTGTTGCCTCTTAACTGAATTATTATCCCTTTCACGTCAGTAAATTTATTATTTAAATCATAATAATCCTGAGAGTTAGGCGGTATGGCTATTGCATTTTTTATAAAATCAAACTCTTTTGGATGTTCTTCATAATCAAATGCAAACAAGGCATTTTTTCTATCATCAAAATTCGAAAGGAGAGGAATGGTTAAATCCTCATTTGTCACAATGTCGTCGTAAAGCCTAATTTTGAATCCTTCAACAATTTTTGGTAAAGCTTCAGCATCTATTTTAGATAATTTTAATTCATAACTATCTTCAGTTTTAACTATAAAGATAATTCTTATACCTGAGAAATTATCGAAAATTTCGGTGATTTGATTTTTAAAATTCACAGGGTCATTATTTTTTCCTTGCTATGAAAACGTAGTCATCAAAAAAACTATAGAATACTTGATCGTCAACAGTCAGCACATCCATCGAGATTGCAATGACGTTTTTTACTTCACCACTTCCTGCATGAGAAATGTTAACTCTATACAACTTATAACCGAAAAGCGCTAAAGTAGGATTCGCATAATACTTATCCGTTTTAATGAAAATTAAACCAATAACTACTATTAAGAGAAAGTACGCAATGTTTTTCTGAGGGTCATCAAAACTGAATCCCATAAAAGGTACTATGTAAGTTGCTAAGAAAGTCAAACTTTCATAGCTCTCACTTTGGCAAGCAGTGATTGTTACACAGTCAGCATTGTTGACCTTCGTCAATCCTTTAAACCTTCTATAGAAATAAAATGCTATTCCTATAAAAATTAAACAAATTATTGAGATTATGTTGCTGGAAGCTAATTGATAAAATCCTATAAAATGGCAGGAAGAGCCATAACAAAATGGGATTTTTGCGCTCAAAATGATAATAAAAACAAACAGCAACATTAAAGACAGTATGTATAGTCCCATCTTGTTGAATGTGCTTTTTCGTTTCATGTTATCCCCCAGTGATGAAATCATAATCAAAACTTGATCATGTGAACATCAAAAGCATACCTTAAAGCACTGGTTTTTTGTACAGTAATCGGCAGATTCATGCGTACTATCGAACTTACAAGAGGACGCATAGAAGATTTTCTGATCCAAATTGCCATCATGTACTTTTAATTCATGTAGAGTAGCCAATGACGTATCAGCAATTACATGATTTTATTGTCTATTTTTATGTTTTTTTGTAAAACACCAGAAGATTGAAAAGGGCCACTGAGGCCCCTTGGTGTTATTTACGGTTTTTGTTGGATTGAGCCAGCACGGAAGCAGCAAGCTGCTTGGTTAAAGTACTGGAACGTGGATTATCCAGCGCCGCAGATGCTTTATGTTCCATTGCACCACTTGTCTGATTTGAGGAACCTTTTTGAGAGAGAGCTGAACCAGCAAGGCTCTTCTGAATTGCAGATGCGTTGGGGTTGTTTAGGGTTTGTGCTGCGACTGATGCGACTTTACTTGATGTTTGCTTTGAATTGTTAGCCATTCTCAACACCTATTCAAGAAGTGAATTATTGAACATCTTGTATTTAAATCAAGAATGAATACAATATGTAGTGTTAATGATAATCCTCACCGTTTCGCTGTGCAACGATGAAAAATCTCTTTACTGGATAAAACTACAGTTTTAAAAATGTGCGGTATTTCTGCTTTCAAATTGGCTTAATGTGCATACATTTAGATGATACCACTGCGTTTTCTGATCGTTATTCGTTCACTATTTATCAGTTTTCTCACGTTGGGGCTCCTTCTCTATCTCTGGGTAACGTAATAGCTCGATGTATGGCTGTAGTTCAATCGGAGATGCTGCATTCTTGCTGTACGTCTTGAAACTTTCTGTAGAGCCGCGCTCATGACCCAAGAGAAGTGCGATCCGGTCTTCTGGGACTGGTTTTAACTTACCTCGTCCAACCCCCCCACGATCCAGAATCTGCGCCACTGCATGGCGTAGACTGTGAAAAACTTTCAACTCTGATCCTACTTCCCCCAATGCCTTACGTTTAGCCCTCGTAAAACGCTGTGAATGCCACGTAGAGCGCTTTCCATCTGCACGGTCAGTCATCGACGCACGATAGAATAAAAAGCCGTTATGGGGCTTCTCACGCAGCGACAAAACCAACGGAGTGATCAGGCTATGCACCGGAATAATACGGGCTGCTGATTTGGTCTTCCCCTCCGTCACTTCGAAACATAACACCCCTTCAATCTCTCGGATGTTGGCTGCACGTAATGAACAAATTTCATTCAGGCGCATACCGCTATACATCCCGATCAGCGTTACATTTTGCATCTCTTCATCATTCGCCATCACAGCGAACACCTTCGCCAATTCTCCTGGCTCAAATACTTCATAACTCACCTTGCTACTTTTGGCCTCCAGCGCATGACCGCGCCAGATGTTTTCTTGCGGTGCATCGTGGTAGCGATTACGGGCCAGATCCCAGATTTGAGCCAGTGCGCTGACATAGTTTTGTATGGTCTGTGGTGCTTTCTCCGTCTTGAGCTGATCAAGCCAGCCTGTAACGGTGGTTCGGTTAACGTCACGAAGCTGAACATCACGCTTTTTCAGATGTTCTAAGAGCACTTCAACAGCCTTGTTTGTCTTCGATAGCGTAGTGAGTTTGCGCTTCTCGCTGAACTGCAATAGATAAAGATCACGCATTTTCAGAAGGGATGGCACTCCTTGGGATTGGGTATTGCTCATGACATGCTGAACAGGTGTTTCATGAACTCGGGCGCTAACTCTGCGTAGCTCTGCAATTGCCTGCTCAATCTTACTCCCTTCTCTTGGTTTGACCTGTTCCCGTAAACGTATCCATTCAACAGCGATAGCATCTCTGAACAATCGTGCCTGACGTATGTCACTTGTGCCAGTGCTCTTGACGAAGTAGCGCTTGTTGCCAAAAAGCGAGCGCATGTAAGCTGGAACGGTAATCCTTACCAGATAGTTTCCGCATGGATCTAAAACTAAGTAGCGATCTCTCTTGAAACTCATGTTCACCCCGGCTATTTTGTAAGGGCTTTTACATGGGGAAGTTTCCTGTGTAGATTGTTGGAGTGGCGAATTCTTAGCAGTTGATTCAATAGCTTAGATCAGCTTGCTGGACAAGCGAACACCGTAGAAATACGTGCCGGTTCGAGTCCGGCCTTCGTCTTATTCCTTTTGATTTACAAGTTACTGTAATGCCAAAGAACAACTAACTTTCCCCAAAAAGGCGATTTCCCTCTTCCAGTCATTCAAATAAACACCATCCAGTACAATCCTTGAAACCATTATTAATATCACCAATACCTCCCAGCTCACGGCGCTATCTATCCAGGAAAACTAATCCTAATAACCTCACCCCACATACATATCAGCATTGAGCGCAGTCAGCGCGGGCATATTGCCCACTATCACCATCATTGTCGGCGCGCCCGGACGGTGCCGGGAATATATGGCATCGGCTCTAGCAGGCCGAGTACTGCGGTTGTGGCGGTGGCGACCGTAGGACTGGTTGTAAGTATCCCGCATAATCGTGCCATCGGCATACCGTTTAGCATCACCCGGTGACAGGAATGACCATCAACGGCGCGGGGGGCATCCCAAACGAGCACGTCATCGTCGCGTTTGCACAGACCGCTGGGCAACCTTTGGTTGTTTCCACAGTGTCTGGTGGTAAACCAGTTGAAACGGTGTCGCTCAATTTCACCAAAACTAAATGGGAGATCACCGTGCCAAAAAACGGGGGGCGAATAATAAAGAAGGCAATGCCTCTTCGGTCTGGGATTTGGTGCAAAACGTCACGGATAAATAATGACGAACATGCTTATTCCGCTAACGCAGTTTACCAGCTGATGGTGGCGGTTATCTCCCGCAGCGAGTCAGTGAGGCGCGAACAGGTCCGCTTCTGCAATACGCGTGCTTTCTGATAAGCGGTGGATGTTTGCAAACAGAGGCTGGCGATGGCCCTATGGGGAAAGTGGGGGAACGCTAGTTGGCGGATGCCAGCGGAAAAGCGCAATCTCGCTTAAGTAAATAGACGGAGCGACATTGATAAATACAAATCATAAGGCTTGGATAATAGTGGTAAACGCAATATTTGTGGATAACTCTGTGCGTAAATGGGTATAAGGCCGGGTTCTGCTGTGGATTGCAGCAGTCAGTCATTTTTCTGCAATTTAAGGGTTGCGGCCCCGGGGAAACTCCCTATAATGCGCCTCCATCGACACGGTGGATGTGAATCACTTCACACTAAGTAGCCGGGTTGGTTGAAGAGAAAAACCTGAAAATGAGGGTTGACTCTGAAAGAGG
>PPYF01027298.1_pt1 | contig 39880 bp, 39 predicted proteins | sample 1559871 | NCBI WGS metagenome assembly PPYF01 (sample SAMN08240021, study PRJNA423297) | Human gut metagenome, whole genome shotgun sequencing project.
TGAAATATGCAGCCCTTTCAGGCCCGTCTCACGCCGAAGAGGTGGCCAGGCAGCTGCCGACGACGGTTACCGTGGCTTCAAAGCAGGAGGGACTTGCGGAAGAAGTCCAGGAAATTTTCAATACTGACCGTTTCAGAGTCTATACCAACGACGACATCACAGGCGTGGAACTTGGCGGGGCGCTGAAGAACATAATAGCTCTAGGAGCCGGGATTTCCGATGGAATGGGCTTCGGAGACAACGCCAAGGCGGCCATAATGACCAGGGGAATAACGGAAATGTGCAGGCTCGGTCTTGCGCTTGGAGCTGACATAAATACTTTTTCCGGCCTTGCCGGTATAGGAGACCTCATCGTGACATGCACCAGCATGCATTCGAGAAACCGCCGCTGCGGTATTCTGATGGGAAAAGGAGAGGATCCGAAGCAGGCAGCAGGAGAAATCGGCATGGTGGTAGAGGGCATTTCCACGGCGGAGGCGGCTCACCAGCTGGCAGACAGGCTCAATGTCGAAATGCCGATAACGGATTGCATATATAAGATGATACAGGGAGAAATAGATGCCCTCGAAGCAGTGAACATGCTGATGGGCAGAAAGACGAAAAACGAAATGCATATTTAAGCATTGGAATGGAGACAGTTTTGACGGAAAAAAAGACTTTTCATATCACGACTTTCGGCTGTCAGATGAACGAGCACGATTCGGAAATAATGGCCGGCCTGCTCCTGGAAAAGGGATATGAGCAGGCAAAGGACAGAAGCAGCGCCGATATAGTGATATTCAATACATGCAGCATAAGGGAAAACGCCGACAAGCGGTTCTTCGGCACTCTTGGACAGCTGAAGCGCAGAAAGGCCGAGGAAAAGGAATCTTTCACGGTATGCGTATGCGGCTGTATGATGCAGCAGCAGCACATAATAGACAAGCTCAAGGTCAAATATCCCTGGGTGGACGTGGTCTACGGAACTCACAATCTGCACAAGCTGCCTGAGCTTTTGGACAACCTTTACAGGGAAAAGAAAAAGCAGATGGAAGTCTGGGAGGACGGGAAAGGCGTGGTCGAAGACCTGCCTGCCGAGAGACTTTTCAGACATAAGAGTTTCGTGAACATAATGTACGGCTGCAATAATTTCTGCAGTTACTGCATAGTCCCTTACACCAGAGGCAGGGAACGAAGCCGCCGGCCTGAGGACATCGTAAGAGAGATATGTGCTTTAGCGGCTGACGGTGTGAAGGAAGTGACGCTGCTTGGGCAGAACGTCAATTCATATAAAGGCTGCAGCTCAGGTGGCAAAACTGCCGATTTTACTGACTTGATATACATGCTGGCGGAGATAGAGGGTCTTGAGCGCATAAGGTTCATGACCAGTCATCCGAAGGACCTCTCAGACAAGCTGATAGACGCTTTTAAAAACTGCGAAAAGCTTTGCAAATACATACATCTTCCTGTTCAGGCAGGCTCTGACAAGGTCCTGAGAGAAATGAACAGAAAGTATACGCGGGAATCCTACCTGGAAATCGTCAGGAAGCTGAGAGACGCCGTGCCTGAGATAACCATTTCCACGGACATCATAGTGGGCTTTCCGGGGGAAACGGAATCCGAGTTTGAAGAAACTCTCCAGCTGGCCAGTCAGGTGGGATATGACTCGGCGTTTACTTTTCTCTATTCCGTAAGGCAGGGAACTCCTGCTGCAAAGAGGGAGGACCAGGTTCCGGAGGATATCAAGCATGAGAGATTTAACCGTCTGGTGGATATAATAAATCAGTCGTCTGCCGAAAAGAACAAAGCGTACATAGGAAAGACTCTGGATGTTTTGGTGGACGGCCCGAGCAGAAGCAGAAGCGATATATACGAGGGAAGAACGGACGGTTTCAAGCTGGTCAATTTCAAGGGGTATGAAGGAATAGAAGGCCAAATAGCGGCTGTGAAAATTACGGGGGCAAATACGTTCAGCCTGACAGGCGAGCTGGCAGAAGAGCGGCCGGAGAAAAAGCCGGCAGGCAGAACGGCGGATTCTCGATAATCGAGGGAAAGGACTAAAGATGAATATTTTCTCAGTCATCAGCCTTTTAGGCGGTCTGGCGATGTTCCTTTACGGAATGGAAGTCATGGGAGACGGACTCAAGAATGCTTCCGGTCCGGCTCTGAAAAGCGCGATGAGCAAAGCGACTCAGAATGTGGTGTTCGGAGTGATAACCGGAACTCTTGTAACTGCGGTGATACAGAGTTCGACCGCCACAATAGTGCTGGCTGTAGGTCTGATTTCAGCCGGCATACTCAATTTAAGACAAGCGGTGGGCATAGTCATGGGAGCCAATATAGGCACTACGGTGACAGCTCAGATAATACGCCTCATGGACATCGACTCATCGGGCAATATAATACTTGAGTTTTTCAAGCCGTCGACGCTGGCGCCTCTTTCCATGTTCGTGGGAATTCTCCTGATAATGTTCATCAAGCGCCCCAACAGCAAGACTAAAGGCGAGATTTTCATGGGCTTTGGCGTGCTGTTTTCCGGCATCATGAGCATGACGGCGGCCGTTTCGCCCCTTTCCGAATCGCCTCAGTTTGCGGAGATAATGGCCAAATTCAGCAATCAGCCCATACTGGCCATACTGGTGGGGCTTGTTCTCACCGTCATAGTGCAGAGCTCCTCTGCAATGGTGGGCATGCTGCAGGCTTTGTCAGTGACTGGCACCCTTACATTCAAACTGGTCTACCCTATGATAATGGGCATAAACCTTGGTACCTGCGTGGTGACTCTGTTCATATGCTCCATAGGCTCTTCCAAGGACGCAAAGAGAACAGGCATAGTGCATATATTGTTTAACACCATAGGAACCATACTGTTCATGATCGTGATGGAAGCTATAAGAGGCTTAGGCGGTTTCCCTGAACTCTGGGGCAGCACGGTAAACAGCGGTTCCATAGCCAATTTCCAGACACTGTTCAATTTGGTTACAGCAATTGCACTGATTCCTTTCGCAGACAAGCTGGTGAACGCTTCACTGAAGATCATCAAGGTGAACAAGGAAGAGGAAGAAGACAGGGCAGACCTGCCGGTTCCGGACGAAAAACTCTACGGAGTCCCTGAACTTGCCATCTCCGAGGCCAACAAAGCCATATCCAATATGGGTTACGCGGCGGTCAAGAACCTCAAGAGAAGCTGCAAGCTGCTGGAAAAGTATGACGAAGAAAGAGCCGTCGTGATAAATGAAAATGAAGATAAGATAGACCTTTTTACCGATACTATGGACAATTACCTGGTGAACCTTTCAAAGAACGTGGAAACGGACGCTGATAACCAGAGGATCAACGCATTTATGCAGACTTCTACAAATTTCGAGAGGATCGGCGACCATGCCATCAACGTGCTGGAAGCTTCTCAGGCCATTTCTGCCGGCAAAATATATTTCTCGGAAACAGCTAAGGAAGAGCTTGCCCTGATAGAAGAAGCAGTATTTGAGATTGCCGACATAACTATGGAGTCTTTCAAAACTCTCGACGTTGACGAAGCGCGCAGGATAGAGCCTTTGGAGGAAGTCATAGACGATATGGTGCTGACCCTGAAGAACAGGCACGTGGAAAGATTGAAAAAAGGCGGCTGCACTACGGCGGCAGGCATCGTCTTCATGGACATCATAACGAACCTCGAGAGAGTCGCCGACCAGTGCTCCAACGTGGCCCTGCTGATACTCAGCGAAAAAGACCGTGGAATACTGGGAAATCATCATGCATATCTGAGAGAGCTCCATCAGGGCGGAGATATAGAATACGATTCCGAGCTTGAGCGGAGGAAACAGCAGTATCTGGCCAGGCTGTAGGGACTTTTAAGAAAGAATGAGGCATGAACCAGGCGCGCTTGTGACAGTCCGGCGCGTTAAACCCGCGCTTGTGAAAGCCCGACGCGTTAAACCCACGCGCATGACGACTTTTTCTGCAGGAGAAATTATATGAAAAGAGAGAACATCTAATGCTCAAATATAAACTTGAAGTGAACGATGAAGCGCGCAAAACTATAATAGATTTGGCTATGGAGACTAAGGAAAGCACCCGCAGACGAAAAAAAGTTTTTATTTATTTTATCGTATTCGGGCTGCTCTTCATCGCCATAGGCGCAGCAAAATTATTTTTGGATATGTCAGACGGAGTCGTCGAAGTTTCAGACATCGTGCTGATGCTGGCGGGAATCTTGTTCATAGTGATGTCGTTCAGAGCAAAGCCTATTCAGAAAAAGCAGCTTGAGAAAATGCAAAAACGCCTTGACAGCTCTCTTACCAGCGGAATGAGGGAATACATCATCGACGAGGACGGAATACAGTTGATTTCTGAAATGAGCTCGGGAAAGCTGTATTGGAATGCTTTCAGCGAATACGGCTTTAAGGGAAATTACGTCTACGCGAGAAAAAAGGATGAGTCGGTCTTGCTCATCAATAAAGACGATCTGTCCAAAGAAGAGCTCGACGAGCTGATGAGACTGCTTTCAAATATAGAGAGGCAGATGAATAACTGAGGAAAGTGAAAACACTGAGAACACTGGGGGACGGCCGCATGCTGTGCTCAGTGTTTTTTTGTGCATGCCAGACTTGCTCGGGAGTCGGGCATCTGGCTGAGCGTATTGCCTGTAATAGACTGATTTTCGCCAACGTTTGTATCCTTCGACGCATTTCCGGCACACTTTGTTGATGCAGTAACCACCTCGTGTCGCACAGGCTTTCATAGAACCAAGGGAGGTTTCCCAGTAAACAGCAGAGAAATTTTGCTGAAACTCTGCATAATCGCTTTTCAGACTAATATATTTTGTATAGCAGTAAAAATATGCGGAGGGGATTATATGATAAATACAGATATCTATCGGGATATTGGAACCAGAGCGGGAGGCGACATCTATATAGGCGTTGTCGGACCGGTGAGGACAGGCAAGTCAAGCTTTATAAAAAGATTTATGGATATCCTCGTATTTCCCAATATGGCCAATCCATACGAAAAAACCAGGATAATGGACGAATTGCCGCAGAGCGGAGAGGGAAAGACCATAACTACGACAGAGCCAAAATTTATTCCTCCGGAAGCAGTTCAGATCAATACGAAGAGCGGAGCGAGCTTTAACGTAAGGCTGGTCGACTGCGTAGGATATATGGTGCCCGGAGTGCTGGGAGATAAAGAAGACGGGAAAGAAAGGATGGTAAACACGCCATGGTCGGATGAACAGCTGCCCTTCAGTCAGGCGGCTGAGATAGGAACGGAAAAAGTAATCACGGAACATTCCGTCATCGGAGTCGTAGTGACCACCGACGGCAGCTTCGGCGAGCTTCCGAGAAGTAATTTTGCCGAGGCGGAGGAAAAGACTGTAGCTCAGCTTAAAGCTCTGCACAAGCCGTTTGTGATAGTGCTCAATTCAGCTACGCCGCAGAGCCCCAAAAGCCGCGAAACAGCCAGACAGATGGAGGAGCATTATGGCATACCTGTTTTGCTCATGAACTGTCAGCGTATGACTGAAGAAAACTTCGAGGATATGTTTGACAAACTGATAAATCAGTTTCCTGCCTGCGAAATCCAGTTTAAGCTGCCGGGTTATCTGGACGCTATTTCCGACGACCACTGGATAAAAGCCACTATTATAGACAGAGTTAAAGAATGGATGGGAGAATTCGAGACCATAGGACAGGTGGTCGAGAGCTGCTCGATGATTGCCGACGGAAAGATCATCAAAGACGTGAAAGTAGTGCGTGCCGATATGTCCTGCGGCCTCGTAGTTTTGGAACCACGTCTGGACGCGGCACTTTATTACAAAGTGATAGAAGAGCTGATGAACGCCACCGTGGAAAACGACAGGGAGCTTTTCATTCTTCTCAAAGAATATTCAAAGGCGAAAGCTGCCTATGACAATATAAAGGGCGCTCTTGAGCAAGTCGACACTTCCGATTACGGCATCGTCGCGCCTAAGCTTTCCGAGATGATTTTAGAAAAGCCTGAGGTCTTCAAGCAAGGAAATAAATATGGCGTGAGGATGAAAGCCAAAGCACCGTGCCTGCATATAATAAAGACTGATATTTCAACAGAAGTGTCTCCTGTGGTGGGAACTGAAAGCCAGTCGGAGGATTTAGCCCGCTCACTGAGAGAGCAGTTTGAAAGCGGCGGAGAAGATATATGGGAAACCAATCTTTTCGGCAAGTCCCTGAGAGAAATGGTCACGGAGCAGATGGAGAGCAAGGTGAACGACGTTCCCGACTCGCTGAGGGGAAAAGTCCAGAGATCGCTGCAGAAGATAAGCGACGAGGGAAAAGATTATTTTATATGCATAATACTCTAGAAGAAACAGCAAATAAAACAAAATAAACAAAAATTACATAAAATATCAGCCGGAAGAATTGCATTTTCTAAAAAGGCGTATAATACTATCTATGGAAAAGAAAAACTATACGCCTGAACAGAAAAGTACGCTGTTCGTTTCCATCACGACAGCTTTCATAACGACTTTCATGGGAAGCGCTCTCAACTTGTCGGTGCCCGATATTGAAAAAGATTTCGGCGTAAGTGCCGCAGCGGTAGGATGGGTTGTCACAGCCTACATGCTGACCTGCGCGGCACTGGCCGTACCTTTCGGGAAGATAGCCGACAGAAGCCAGAGAAAACGGATCCTGTGGATAGGCATCCTCATATTTTGGCTGTGTTCGGTGGCTGGAATGTTTTCCGCTAAAATGTGGATGCTCCTGCTCGCAAGGCTGGGACAAGGCATAGGCGCTTCGATGATTTTCAGCACAAACATAGCCATTCTTGTAGGCGCTTTTGACAAGGAACTCAGGGGGAAAGTGCTGGGATATTCCACAAGCTCGACCTATGCAGGGCTTTCAGCCGGACCGGTGCTGGGAGGCTTTCTGAACCATAATTTCGGCTGGAAATCTATTTTTATTGCAGCAGCCATCGTTTCGGCGGTGGCGTTTTATGGCGCGTTTAGAAAGCTTCCCGCCGAAAACCGCACCAAGGACAAGTCCCACATGGACTGGAGAGGCGTATTCCTCTATATTACCGCCATCGTCGGCCTCATGTACGGATTTTCAACGCTCACGGCCTCTGACGCCGGGCCGTTCATACTGGCGGCCGGAGCAATTCTCATGTTTCTTTTCATAAGAACGGAGCTTAAACAGGAAAATCCGGTGATAGAGGTCAGGATGTTCGGACAAAATCTCTCTTATGCTTTCTCAAATCTGGCTGCGCTGCTCAATTACGGCGCGACTTACGCCATAAGCTATTTGATTTCCATATACCTGCAGACGGTAATGGACTATAATTCCCAGACGGCGGGATTGATTCTGATTGCCTCGCCCCTGGTTATGGCCGTGCTGTCTCCTGTCGCCGGACGGCTTTCGGACAAACATTCCCCTTATATAATGTCGTCTGCCGGGATGGGCTTCTGCGCCGCGGCGCTGGCTTTGTTTTCATTTCTGCCGCAGGAAAGCAGTATATTCAGGATAATAGGCACTCTTTCTCTTTCGGGAATCGGCTTCGCCTTGTTTACGTCTCCCAACACCAACGCCGTCATGGCTTCAGTGGAAAAAGAAGACTATGGAATTGCTTCTTCAATTCTGGCCACCATGCGCTCCATCGGGCACACTGCAAGCATGGCTGTAGTTACTCTTGTAATGGGGGCATACTTGGGAAACACGGCTTTGGACAAGGCGGACACAGCTGTTTTAATGGATACTATTCATACTTGTTTTTATGTATTTACGGCTCTGTGCATTGCAGGAATTTTTATAGCGCTGAAGAGAAAAACGTGATATAATGTCCGCAGAGGATTGTATCGGCTTCGCCGAGAGGAAGCGGCCATTGAAACGCCTTTTGGCAGACTGGCTGGCGTTATAATGAACCCATGATTATATAATTCGGCTGCGCCGAGAGGTAGGGTTCATTGAAACGCTGCTTAACCGACTGTATAGCGTTATAATGTCCGCAGAGGATTGTATCGGCTTCGCCGAGAGGAAGCGGCCATTGAAACGCCTTTGGGCAGACTGGAGGGCGTTAGAATAATTCTGGCACAAAAGCCCTGCTCATCTGTTCCGCAGGCTGTTCCTCTTCTCAGGCTGCTCCTTGCGAAATCGCAAGACTTTCGCTGCAGAATATAAGGCGAGAGGGTAACGGCTGGCAGGAAATAGAACTGAGAAACTTAGCTGCCGACATGAAATGTTGCATAATTTTTTGTTTTTTTAAAATTATGCAACATTATCAGCATATAGAGATATGAAAACACAGGGAAATTGATTCAATGTTGTAATTTTCATAATTATTGATTAAAAATGCAACATATTTGCTCATTTATGTTGTAGAATTTCAGATATTCACAGAATTCTGCAACATTCATAAAATTAACGGTAATTTAATTTGATTTAAGATGAGGAATGTTGTAGAATACGACTAATTTTTAAAAATTCTGCAACATTGGGTCTTCCAAAATCAAATCGCACCGGGAAAACAAATCATGCCGACAGGATGGAGGAAAACGAAATCGCGCCGGGATGACAAATCGCCAGGAGAAACCGATAGGGCAAATCTGAGATTGCATGCAGGCCGATTGGTAAAACCCGATGCTGCATACAGACTGTCTGAAATGATTTCAGCAAAGCAGAAAATTTCACCATACACTGCATCAACGCACTCAGCGTGCCTTGAGGGTATTACAGAATTTGAGATTAGGACTAAAGAAAGAGGATTATGGAAAGTATTTGGAATTTTATCGTAGGAATATTCAGTTCACCTATTACTCTATATGTTATAAACGCGTTACTCATCATAACAGTTATTTTTAACGAAAGAAAGACGTCCTCCGCCATTTTCGCCTGGATAATGGTGATGGCCTTTATACCTGTATTGGGGTTCGTGCTCTATCTTGTTCTTAATCAGAATATTTCCCGAAGAAAGATAAACAGGATGACTGAGACCGAAGAGAGAGTCACCAGCAACGCACTGAGAAAACAGATAGCCAACATGGATGAGAAGACTTACGACTTTGGATCGGAAAGCGCACAAAAATGGCAGCACCTGATAAAACTCAATCAAGTTTACGGCAAAGCATACTATACTCAGGACAACGAGATACGACTTATCACTGACGGCAACGAGCTGATGGAGGAGCTGATAAAAGATATCAGGAAAGCCAGGGAAAGCGTAAACGTAGAGTTCTTCATAATAAAGAGGGACAAGGTAGGAAGAAGATTTATAGAAGTTCTCACTGAAAAAGCCAGAGAAGGCGTGGAAGTGCGGCTTTTGATGGACGCTTTGGGAAGCCGGTACATAACCAAAGGAGTGTTAAAGGACTACTTGAGAGCCGGCGGAAAAGTCGGATATTTCTTTAAACCTAAATTCATTTTCCTCGGTCTCAAACTCAACTACAGAAACCACAGAAAGATAACAGTAATAGACGGTAAAGTAGCGTATACCGGAGGGTATAACATCGCCAAGGAATATGTGGGGAAAAAGCGCAAGTTTGGATATTGGAGAGACACGCATGTAAGAATAGAAGGCGGAAGCGTATATGATTTAAACTCCAGGTTTATCATGGACTGGAGATTTACCACCAAGGAAAAGATAGAAGCCGTTCCATCGGCGGCTCTAAGCACGGAAAAGGCCGGCCGCAAAGGTGTGCAGATCGTTTCCTGCGGACCGGAAGATCCTAAGGAAGAAGTCAAGAGAGGCTTTATGAGGATGATCACATACGCCGAGAAAAACGTGTATGTGCAGACGCCTTATTTCGTTCCTGACCAGAGCATACTTGAATCGCTTAAAATGGCCTCTCAGTCAGGCGTAGATGTCAGAGTAATGATACCTTGCATGCCTGACCATCCTTTCGTTTACTGGGCAACCTATTATTATATAGGTGAGCTTCTGCGCTCGGGAGCGCGCGTATGGATATATGACAACGGATTTCTTCACGCCAAGACGCTGGTGGTGGACGGAGAAGTGTCCAGCATGGGCTCTACCAATTTCGACAATAGAAGTTTTAAACTGAATTTTGAGACCAACGCATTTGTGTTCGACGAAGATTTCGCAGCTCAGATGGAAGATACCTTTGAAATGGATATGCAAAAAAGCCATGAGCTGACGCTGTCTGAATACAATAAAAGAAATATAATTATAAGGCTGAAAGAAGTCGTTTCAAGACTACTTACAGATGTACTTTAGGAGGAAGATGATATGGAAAGCAGATTGCAGTATTATATGAGAGTTATCAGAGGGGCTAGTTTTGAGAAATTTTCCAAAGTATTAAATAACGCTCATGAACGCTCAGGAAAGAGCAAAATTGCTATATTTTTTGATATGATAAACTGTACTCTTCGCTATGGCTCAGGCTATAACGATTATGTCATATTCGAATTTTGGAATCTTAACCACAAACAGAGAGACACGTATATGACTAGAATGAGAAGCAAGAAATTCATCATGTTTATGAATGATCATGATTATGCGCACTATTTTGATAATAAGAATGAATTCAATGAACGATTCAAAGAATATATAGGAAGAGAGTGCCTTGACCTTGAAACTGCCTCCGATGAAGATATAAAGAATTTTTTCAGCACAAGAAAAAAAATATTTGCAAAAATGAAAGATCTTAGCTGCGGAATCGGCTGCGAATCTCTGGAAACTGAAAAATTTGATAGTTTTGAAGATTTCGTAAAATATGTGAGGGATAAGGGATTCGCCACAATTGAGGATGTAATAGAAAATCATCCTGATATAGATAAGATATATCCTTTTTCAGTAAATACCATGAGAATGATAACGATGATAGACGGAAAAGGCGTTCCGCATTGCGTTTATGCAGTGTTCAAAATGGGAATTAACGGAAGAGTTGTGGATAATTATGGACTCCACGGACCTGTAGACGTAGAAACCGGCGAATTCCTTTATCCTGCTCATTCAGGAGATACGACGGCAGGAATACACTATACTGAACATCCATACAGCCATACTCCTCTTATAGGATATAAAGTCCCGTTTATGAAAGAAGCGGTGGAAATGGTAAAAAAGGCGGCTCTGGAAATTCCCCAGATGAGGTATGTAGGCTGGGATGTCGCTATTACTCCGAAAGGCCCTGCTATAATAGAAGGCAATAACTATTGCGCCCATGATTTCTGGCAGCTTCCTGGACAGACTCCGGGAGGAATAGGTATAATGCCAAAGATTAAAGAAATCATACCAGAATTCAAATGTTAATCTTTTAATACACTGAATAATAATGCATCTGATGCTCTGTGCATATGCACGTTACGGCGGATGACTTATTGATATGAGTGAAATATAAAATCGAATACGGATATTGAGAATAATGAACAAAATAAGATTTTTTATCGCGCTGTGGGCGGCCAAGCTGTCGGTCATAGCGCTGAGAATAACAAGACATAACGGAACTAATTTCCCGGGGGTGGTGGCAATCAAGCTGTGCCCCGATTTCCTTAAGATAATAAAAAAGCCGAAGGCCATAATCGGCGTGACAGGAACCAACGGCAAGACCACTGTCTGCAATCTGGCCATAGATATGTTCAAGGCAGACGGCAGGCGTGTGCTTAACAACAGTCTCGGCTCCAACATAAATACAGGCATAGCCACAGCCCTCATCATGGGCGCAGGAATTTTCGGAAAAGCCAAGTACGACACGGCGCTGCTGGAGATGGACGAGCGTTCTGCACCGCTGCTTTTTCCTGCCCTGAAACCTGAGCTTCTGCTGATAAACAACCTGACGAGAGATTCGATCATGAGAAACGGACATCCGGAGTTTATAGCCCGTATTCTGACGGAGGAAATGCCGCCGGAAACCAGGCTCATAATCAACGGCGACGATCTCATCGCCTGCGGCATAGCGCCGGAAAACGAGAGGAAGTATTTCGGCATAGAAAGCCTCGATACAGACGTCAAGGAATGTGTCAATCTCATCAACGACCTACGGGTATGTCCTGAGTGCAGCAGCATTTTGAAATATGAACATCTCAGATACCATCATATAGGAAAAGCATATTGTCCGGACTGCGGCTTCAAGTCGCCTGAATGTGATTACAAGGGAAAAAACGCTGACCTGGAGAATATGACCATAGAAGTGGAAGACGGCGGAGAGACGGCGAAATACAGGCTTTTAAACGACAGCGTATTCAATATATATAACGTGGTAGCCGTCGTTTCGCTGTTCAGGGAGCTGGGCTACAGCCGCGAGAGAATAAAGGAACTCCTTGAGCAGATAGAGATTGTCAAGAGCAGGTTCGACGTCAAAGAAGCCGGCGGACATCGCATCATAAAGCAGATGGCCAAAGACAAGAACGCCCTCGGCGCTTCAAGAGCCTTTGATTACGTGGCTGGAAGACCTGGAGACAAAGAGCTCATACTTATGATGAACAGCCTCGGAGACAGCAAGCACTGGTCAGAAAACGTCTGCTGGCTATACGATGCGGACTTTGAATTTCTCAACAGGGAAAACATTAAGAATATAGTGGTCACCGGCCCGAGAGCCAAGGACTATTACTTGAGGCTCAAGATGGCAGGAATAGGCGACGACAGAATATCTTTCGTCGAGAGGGAGCTGGATTCGCCGAAAGCCCTCAAACTTGAAAGCGGCACAGACATATATATCTTTTACGGCACAGATTCCATAACGCTGTGCAACAACGTAGCTAAAAACGTTGAAAAGGCCATAGAGGAAAGAGGTGAGACGGCATGAAGATAGAAGTTCTTTTCCCGGAAATCTGCAACCTGTACGGTGATCTGGCCAACGTCACCTATCTGAGCCGCTGCATTCCTGAAGCAGAAATAGTCAACACCAGCCTCAAGGACGAGCCTCTGTTTGCAAAGGAAAAACCGGACCTCATATATATGGGAACTACGACTGAAAAGGGCCAGATGCTGGCCATAGAGGCTCTCTCAAAATACAGTGACGTTATCCGGGAGCGCATCGGCCAGGGAACAGCATTTTTGGTGACTGGCAATGCGGGAGAAATTTTCGCCAGGGAGATAATCGAAGAAGATAAAAAAGTATGCGACGGTCTTGGAATACTGGATTTTTCCGCCAGAAGAAAGGCGAGAAAGAGATTTAATTCTCTCTATCTGGGAAGCTTTTTGCCTGACGGCGGCGGAGCTGCCAGAGACGAAGCTGCCGGAGACTCGGCTGCCGGTAGCGGAAACGACGCCGAAGAGCAACCATGCGAGACGATAAAAATCGTCGGCTTTAAGAGCGTATTCGGCTACGGCTACGGAAACATTTCCGATAAATACTTATTTATGACTGAGAGGGGAGTGGGACTGAACCCCGAGACGAAAGAAGAGGGAATAAGGATAAACAACTTTTTCTGTACTTACGTAATCGGGCCGTTCCTCGTTTTAAACCCTCTGTTTACCAAGTGGTTTCTGAAAAATGTTCTGGAAGTAAGCGAACCAAAGCTGGCCTATGAGGAAGCCGCGATGGACGCTTATCAGACCAGGCTCAGGGAATACTCCGATCCTGATACGGGATTTACCTATTGATTTCGGTTTGCCGCTGGCCCGTCGCTGACGGTCATAGGCGTGAGTCATCGCACCTGCAACGAGCTGATGACCGCAGAGGCCGCTGTCTGCCGGAGCATTGCCAATCATAGGACTAATGAAAAACAAAAGAGCGGCTGCTTGTGAACCGACATTCAAAAGTTAGAGCATAAATCTAACGGTTGGAGGTCGGTCCATTTTGTGACAGTCACTCTTTTTTGATTTCCAAGACCAAATTGTCTGCGAAATAAAATTATTCCGCAGGGATACAGAGCTCGGTTCCTATCAGCATATTGTAAGGGTCGATGCTCGGATTTGCCCTCATAAGATTATCCAGTTTTATGCCGTGCTTTTTAGCTATTAAGTACAGGGTATCGCCGGGAGCTACGGTGTGAGTAGTGCTGCATCTTTCCGGAGTCTGCGGCGGCTGAGGAAGCTGATCTTCAGTGCCGGGAATGCATAGGCGACGTCCTATCTGGAGATTGTACGGATTGTCGATACCGTTGACTCTCATAAGTAAGCTGACGGGCAGATCGTATTTTTCTGCTATGGAATGGAGCGTATCTCCTTCGTTTACCGTATAAACGTCAATGCAAACTAGAGATGTATTCATAAAAAACCACCTTTCAGTCAGGCAAGTAAGCCCTTTTTCTTACAATATATTATTTAAACCAAGGTAAAAATGTGCTAAAATAAATTTAATATTTTACAAAAGGGGAAAGAGATGAAAGAAAATTTCAGAAGAATGTTCAGAAATGTAAATCCTGCCATACTGATAATAATATGCGTGCTTTTGATAAACAACATGCTATCATCGACGAGAGACATAGGGCAGTGGCTGATAGATCAGCTGATGATGCTCCCTGGAATCATCATAGGACTGACCTTTCACGAAGCGGCACACGGATTCGTGTCCTACTGGCTGGGAGACCCTACGCCTAAGCTTCAGGGAAGGCTTTCCCTTAATCCTTTGAAGCATATAGACCCCATAGGATTTCTCGCTCTGTTTTTTGCCGGCTTCGGCTGGGGCGAGCCTGTACAGATAAATCCGTCCTATTATAAGCACAGAAGAGTGGATGAGATCATGGTTTCACTGGCTGGAGTCGTCACCAATTTTATCATAGCAGCTCTCTCCGCAGGAGCGATAAGGCTTTTGGTAAGGTCCGGCGGAGGTTATATCTACAGCGGAAGCTTTACGGAAATACTGTTCTGGATACTCTACTACATGATGAGCATAAATCTGGTGCTGATGGTCTTCAATCTGCTGCCTGTGCCGCCGCTGGACGGCTTCGGTATAGTGACGCAGATTTTCAGGCTGGACAGATACAGCTGGTATTATACCGTCTATAACAACGGATTTTACATATTGATGCTGCTCATCATATTAAATGTGACGGGCAAAATCCTCACGCCGATCGTGGGTTTCTTCATAGAACTGCTTCTTTAAGATAGGTCTATTGCCGCAAGACAGAGCTATTGCTGCAGAGCGGCCGAGATAGCAGTAAGCAGGGAACTTGAGTGAGCTCAGAAACTGTGAGACAAGCCGGGGAGGAAAAAGATATGAAGCTATATGAACTGGTGAACTTTTATCACGTCGGAACAGATTTGTCCTGCGCGGAAGCGATGTATAACGCGTGCAACGAATACTACAAACTGAATTTGCCGGAAGAAGCTAGAAAGATGTTTTCTGTCATGGGGCTTGGCATGCAGAGCGAACAGTCCTGCTGCGGAGCATTTACAGTTGCCGCAGGCATGATAGGGCTGATGACGGCAAAGGAGGGGCAAAACGATGTGGATAATATGGATGGGTATAGGATGATATGCGATTTGACTGAATCTTTCATGAGCGATTTTAGCACGCTTCATTGCTGCGAACTGCAGCGGCTGCAGATACCGGGATTTGAAAATCCGTGTCATCTGATAGTGGAGGAGATGGCCAAAAAGCTGGAAGCAATACTGCCAGGAAGCGGCCGTAACTGATTGGGAGAATTGCAAGAAATGAATTAGAAAATATTTTAAGAGCCGTTAAAAATAACGGCTTTTTTAATGATTAAAGACAATAATAATGGGTAAGTAATAATTGTAAAATTATTAGCACTCTTTTGAGACGAGTGCTAAAAAATGCTTTACATTTGTTTTCCGCAGGTGTAAAATAAAAATGTAAACATCGAGAAAGACTAAAAAGGGGTGATATCATGAACATAGAAAAATATACACAGAATGCGCAGTCAGCTATAGTTGAATGTCAGAACATAGCTATTTCTGAGGGACATCAGATGCTGGAAGGGGAACATCTGCATCTGGCGCTGCTGATGCAGAAAGACGGTTTGATTCCTAAGCTGCTGCAATACAGCAACATAGACGTAACTTCGGTCATCGCGGATTTGCAGGAAGAGCTGGAAAAACTGCCTAAAGTATCGGGAGCTGCCGACAACATGTATTCATCGAGAAGACTTTCGCAGATACTGATGAATTCCGAAAAGATAGCCGAGCAGTTTAAGGACGAGTACGTCAGCGTAGAACACATGTATCTGGCTTTGCTGGAGGAAAAGAATACGCCGAGCAGCAGGATTTTCGCCAAGTTCGGCATAACCAAGGATAAATTTCTTGAAGCCCTTTCAAAAGTAAGGGGAAACCAGAGAGTCACCAGCCAGAATCCAGAGGATAACTACGACGCCCTAACTAAATACGGCAGAGATCTGGTACAGATGGCAAGAGACGGCAAGCTCGACCCTGTAATAGGAAGAGATGCGGAGATCAGACATGCCATACAGATACTTTCCAGGAGAACCAAGAACAATCCTGTCCTCATCGGAGAGCCTGGCGTAGGCAAGACGGCAGTCGTAGAGGGGCTGGCCCAGAGAATCTTAAACGGCGATGTTCCTGAGGGTCTTAAAGACAAGACCATCTTCGCCCTCGACATGGGAGCATTGATCGCAGGAGCCAAGTTCAGGGGAGAATTCGAGGAAAGGCTGAAGGCCGTACTCAACGAAGTGGAAAAATCAGAGGGCAGAATAATCCTGTTCATAGACGAGATACACAATATCGTGGGAGCCGGCAGAACGGAAGGCTCCATGGACGCAGGCAACCTGCTCAAGCCTAAGCTGGCAAGGGGCGAGCTGCACTGCATAGGCGCGACTACGCTGGACGAGTACAGAAAGTACATCGAAAAAGACGCGGCGCTGGAGAGAAGATTCCAGAAAGTCCTTGTCGATCAGCCGACGGTAGAGGATACCATTTCCATACTGAGAGGACTCAAGGAGAGATTTGAGATACACCACGGCGTAAGGATCACCGACGGAGCGCTCATCGCCTGCGCAACGCTTTCCGACAGGTATATAAGCGACAGATTCCTGCCGGACAAGGCCATAGACCTGATGGACGAAGCTGCCGCCAGAATAAGGACGGAGATCGACAGCATGCCAGCCGAGCTGGATGAGATCTCAAGAAAGATAATGCAGCTGGAAATTGAAAAACAAGCTCTCGGCAAAGAAACGGACAAAGGCTCCAAGGCAAGGCTGGAAGCTCTCGAAAAAGAACTGGCATCTCTGAAAGAAGAGGACGCTCTGATGAGAGCAAAATGGGAGACTGAGAAAAAGACTATTTCCGAGGCAAAAGCGACGAAACAGCAGATAGAAGAAGTGCGCCACCAGATGGAAGAGGCGGAAAGAAATTACGATCTGGAGAAGCTTGCGCAGCTCAAATACGGCACGCTGCCGGAGCTGGAGAAAAAGCTGGAGGAAGAAAAGTCTGCTGCCGCCAAAGCCGATGAAGAAAGACTTCTCAAGGAAGAAGTCACGGAAGAAGAAATCGCCGAGGTCATTTCCGGCTGGACAGGGATCCCTGTAAGCAAGCTGGTGGAAAGCGAAAGAGAAAAGCTGCTCAGACTTCCCGACATACTTCACAAGAGAGTAATAGGTCAGGAGGACGGAGTTCAGGCTGTTTCCGAAGCCATACTGAGAGCGAGAGCAGGACTGAAAGATGAAAACAGGCCTATAGGTTCATTCATCTTCCTCGGACCTACAGGCGTAGGAAAGACGGAGCTGGCCAAGGCGCTGTCAGAAGCCCTGTTTGATACTGAGAAAAACATGATAAGGATAGACATGTCCGAGTACATGGAAAAACATTCAGTATCCAGACTTGTAGGTGCGCCTCCGGGATACGTGGGCTACGACGAAGGAGGACAGCTGACGGAAGCCGTCCGTCGTAAACCTTACAGCGTTATCCTGTTCGATGAGATAGAGAAAGCTCATCCCGACGTTTTTAATATCCTGCTCCAGCTTTTGGACGACGGACGCCTGACGGACAATCAGGGACGAACGGTAGACTTTAAGAACACCATCGTCATAATGACTTCCAACATCGGAAGCAGCGACCTGATCGAGAACATGCAGGAAGACGGTAAAATCTCTTCCGAAGTGGAGGAGAGGGTGACGGGACAGCTTAAAAACTATTTCAGACCTGAGTTCCTCAACAGGATAGACGACATAATTCTCTTCAGCCCGCTCACCAAGACTCAGATCATGGATATAATCGGCTTGTCCCTTGTCGGTCTTGAAAAGAAACTTAAAGACAGGGATATGAGCCTTGAACTTACTGAGGAAGCCAAGAGCTTCATCGCTGACCAGGCTTACGACGCTCACTACGGAGCAAGACCTGTAAAGCGTTATCTGCAGAAGAATATAGAGACTGAAATAGCTTCCATGATCATAAGCGGCGACGTCGTAGACGGACAGACCGTTCTGATAGATTCAGACGGCGAAGCGCTTAAGATAAGCGCAAGATAATATTTTATTGCCTCCCGGCGTATTCTGTTGTACAATAATAAAGTGTTTTGCGCTATTTGGCTGGGAGGCAATATGGGTTTTTTTGAGGTACTGATGATTGGCATAGGCCTTTCTATGGATGCTTTCGCGGCGTCTATATGCAAAGGGCTGTGTATGAGAAGAGCGACAGCAGAAAACATTCTTACGATAGCAATATTTTTCGGTGGCTTTCAGGCGCTCATGCCGCTTATAGGATATTTCCTGGGAAAACAGTTCGAAGAGTACATAGTTTCTGTAGATCATTGGATCGCCTTTGCTCTTTTGGCCTTTATCGGCGGAAAGATGATTCTGGATGTGGTGAAGGACGATGAAGCCGCCAGCTGCGATGTCAAAGAGATAAAGCTTAAGCTGAGAGAAGTTCTCGTTCTCGCTGTGGCCACCAGCATCGACGCTTTGGCAGTAGGCATTTCTTTCGCCTTTCTCAGAGTTGAGATAGAGATGGCTGTCCTGATCATAGGAGTGACCACGTTCATGCTGTCAGCCATCGGTGTAGTGATAGGAAATAAATTCGGCGCTAAATATAAAAATAAAGCGACGCTGGCAGGAGGAACCATACTGATTCTCATAGGAATAAAGATCCTCCTGGAGCATCTGGGAATCCTGGGATAAAGCGCTTTCTGCCGCTTTTTATACCGGCAGTCAGCAAAAATCACAGTTTATCAGCTGCTTATAGATGTTATAGTCTCTGTCTGTAAACACATTGAATATCACATCTACGGAGCAGTTGTTTTCTTTTTTGTAATCCATTACGGTTCTCAGGGCGATATTTGCCGCTTCCTCCGGCGGAAAATGAAATTCTCCCGTGGAAATACAGCAAAAGTCGATGCTGCTCATATGATTTTCTACAGCAACATCGAGACATGAGCGGTAGCATGAAGCCAGCAGTCTGCGGTCTTCCTGTGAAAGCGCGCCTGAGATTATAGGACCGACCGTATGGATTACGTGCTCGCACGGCAGATTATATGCGCCGGGGATCTTTGCGCGGCCGGTAGGTTCGGGGAAACCCTGTTTTTCCACCAGCTGCGCACATTCCAGCCTCAGCTGCACTCCGGCGTATGTGTGAATCGCATTGTCTATGCAGCCGTGACACGGGTGATAGCAGCCGGTGAGGCCGCTGTTGGCGGCGTTTACGATGGCTCCGGCCTTGAGCGTCGTTATATCTCCATGCCAAAGATAGAGATTATCATGCACTGGAGTCAAATCGCTGACGTTCGTTATGCCTTTTTTCTCGATTTCACCTTGCAGCAGCGCGTCCTGCAGTTCTATAAATTCACGGCTGGCAGGCATGGCAGGCCTGATGTTGACGAGGGAACGGAAAAGATTCCACTGATTCTGACGGTCCTTTCCGAAAAGCAGGGCCTGCTGTCTGTACTGGGGCATTTCATCGAGCAGTATGTCATTGAGTTCTAAAAGCTGATCTAGTGTGTTCATTTTTATCCCTCCTGCAATAGCCAGTCAACAATATCACAAATCTCGATTCCTTCGTAACTGTATTTCGGGTGTTGTGTCCGTGCAATAATTTTCTTGGGATAAGCATCACGGATTTGCAGTAATGGCTGGCATTCCCTTTCAAGGGTTTTGTGATCCGAAATATTGTCACTGACCTGAATGTATATTTTCTCATCTCCCTTTTGTGCTACAAAGTCAATTTCCTTCTGGTACAGTTTCCCAACATATACCGAATACTCACGACGAAGCAGTTCCATGCAGACTATATTCTCATATACCCTTCCGTAATCCATGTTCCTACTTCCCAGAACCGCATACCTGATACCTGTATCACACAGATAAAATTTTTCAGAGCTTCCAAGGTATTTTTTTTCCGCGAATATCATAGCGTTTTATATCGTAAAAAACAAAAGCATTGCACAAATACTTAATATATCTGCCGACAGTCACATGGTTGGTAGTTGTTTTATTTGCTGTCATAAGCTGGCTGACTTTATTTGGAGAAGTCAGATTGCTGATGTTGTCCATAAGAAACTCGCTCAGGCGCTGTAAAACCAGCGTATCTGTCAGAGAATATTTCTGTACAAGATCTCTTGTAACGATCGTTTCATAGACTTCCTTAACATAGCGGATTATGTCTGCTTCTGTATTATAAGCATAAGAGCCTGCCAATCCTCCCTTTATCGTATACTCATCAAATAATTTCTCCTTGTCGTTAATCTCATTGTAATACTGACAATATTCCCGGAAACTAAAGGGGAACACATGGATTCCAATATAACGCCCGGTAAATAAAGTTGCCAACTCTGCGCCCAACAAAAAAGCATTGGAACCCGTAATATAAATATCATATTTTCTTTTCGAATAGAGGCTGTTGATTGCCAGTTCAAAATTGGGACACATCTGGACCTCGTCCACAAAAACATAGTTCGTTTTTTCCGCCTGATAATGCTCTTCCACATATGTGTGAAGAGCATGATATTCTTTGAGCCCTTCATATTCCATATCCATAAAATCAATAAAGATAATATTGATGTTTTCAAAATGACTCTTCAGATACGAAATATATGCCCGCATCAATTCTGACTTTCCTGCCCGGCGAATTCCTGTAATAATTTTAATGTCCGGAGTCTGATTTAGTTCAATGATTCGCTCCAGATATTCTGTCCTGATTATCGTTTTCATACACCCTCCCGGTTTCAAAAAAATAATATTTTTACTTTTTGAAAATGTCTGACAACGAAAAAGGATATATTCCCGGTTACGCCCTTTCATTGATACAAGCGTAGACCGATTTTGGATTTTCGGCTGTCATCTGCCAGAACGGATATTTGATGATGACAGGGGTGTTGTAGCCTACGCCAAGCTCCAGGAAAAGAACATGATCTTTTCTGTGATTCTGCAGAAACGATTCGTAACGCTTGAGAGCGCGGTGCCAGCCCTCGTCCTCGACAAAACGGCTGTCTGACCTGAGATTCATGGTCATGGGTCTGCCGCAGACAGGGCATTTTGGTATGAGCTCTGATGGTATCTTCATTTCTGACTGCTCAGAAACCATGCGCTCTATCTGCGTTTCGTTATCATAGGTCTTCTGGCAGCATGGCTCAGAACACTGAAACAGACCATAGTCGCCCTGCGTATAAAACAATCTGCTCTTATCGAAGCCGGCTTTCTGAAAGCAGTGGTCTACGTTGGTGGTTATGACGAAGTAATCTTTGTCTTTGACAAGGCTCAGAAGCATTTCATATACGGGCTTTGGTGCGTCTTCATAGCGGTTAATTTTTATATAGCGGCTCCAGTAGGCCCAATGTTCTTCCGGTGTTTCATAAGGATAAAAGCCTCCGGTATACATGTCGCTGAAGCCGTACTTTTCCGCAAAATCGCTGAAATATCTGTTGAAGCGTTTTCCGTCGTAAGCAAAACCTGCCGAAGATGACTGGCTATGCCAGCGGAATTTTGCTCTTGTACAGTACTTCAAACTTGGTGCTTCCCATACCTGCGGCAGCTTCAACCAGCAGGGGATTTACGTTGGTCAGACCGGCGTAAGTATTGCGGACCATAGGCAAGAGGGCATATACGGTCAGAGCGATGACGGCGGTCGTGTCACCTATGCCTGAAAAGGGTATGAGAAATCCCAGCAGTGAGATGGACGGTATGGTGTAGACAAAGTTTACTAAGCCCATGACAGGCTTGGAACTTCTTTGAAACTCGCTGATCAGGACGCCCAGCGCCAGACCGAGGACTATGGCTATGACGATGGAAAGGGCAGTTCTTTGCGCAAAGTCCGCAGTGGAGACAGTGCTCCTGTTTTATGCGGCAGGGCGTTCCCCTTTCAATACATTTTTGCGGACAAAGTTTCAGACATTTTCCGCAGCCTATACAGCTTTCTGTGATGTGAAAACCGCATTTTTGAGATTTATCCATTGAGAATTTCCGGCGGAAGATGGGCGAAACGCCCAGGTCGAAAAATTCAATTTCTCCGCTTTCTATGCAGAACGGCTCCAGTATATAGCGGATGTCTCCGGGATAAACGTCGTTCATGGAAGGATTTTCACTGAATATGCGGTCTATCCATTTCTTTTGCTCTGTAAGCTTTTTGGCTTTTCCGCTGAGGCGCACCATCTGATAATCCTTGTTCATGCCGACCACGGCGACGCTGCCGGAGCTGACAAGCTGGCAGTAGAAATCTTTTCCCCTTGCTGTGCAGAAAAACAGCTTCCGGTCTTCGACAAGCATCACATCGATGATGCGGACCTGTGGCATACCTTTTTCGTCCGTCGTGGCAAAGGAAACGTCTTTGATCTGGCGCAGTATTTCAAGGCAAGTTTGAATGTTCAATGCTCGTTCCTCCTTAACTTTGATTTTCTGCTATCATTCTATTGCCGCAGTAAAATAGCCGCAAGTACGCATTTTTTTATGAGGATACTTACTTTTTTGTGACTTTTTTGGAATTCAGAGGATTGGGAGAGAAAATTTTTTAAAAAAATTTATATTGCAATGACCAATATGCAATAGTAAAAATTTAATGTAACAGTAGATTTTTAATGCAATGCTGAAAATAGAGAGGGGAGATACTGCCGTGAAGAAAAAAGAAGAACTGCCAAGCTGCCCTGTGGCAACTACAGTATCATTGATAGGAAGCAAATGGAAATTGCTCATTCTCCGCAATCTGCTGGAAAGACCGTGTCGGTTCAATGAATTGCAGAAATCTTTGGAAGGCATAAGTCAGAAAGTGCTGACAGACAGCCTCAGATCCATGGAAGCGGACGGAATCGTTAAAAGGACTGTATATGCCGAAGTCCCGCCAAGAGTTGAATATTCCCTGTCGGAGCTGGGGGAGAGCATGAGGCCCATATTGGACGCAATGATGGACTTCGGGGAAAACTATAAGAAGCTGTGCGGATGATAAACTAAAAAACTCTGTGACTGCGGTATGTTTCGCAGTACAGAGTTTTAATTTTATTTTCGCCTCAGCATGGATTTGTACAGGTGTATTTCGGTGGCTTCGGCCCCGGCATCGGGATCTTTGGCGGTAAAGGCGTCGTATATGGCGCGGTGTTCTTCCAAAACTGTCGGCAGATAGTTCAGAGGATATTTTATGTCTGCGTTGGCGTGCTTTATCAGGAAGTTGTACCTGAGAAGCCTTGCCTCCAGTTCTTTGTTGTGGGCGGCGTTATAAATTATAGAGTCGAAGCCTTCGTTTATACGCAGTATTTTTTCCAGGTCGTTACTCATGGTATAAAACTGCATGAAGTCAAAGGTTTCCTCCAGCAGCTCCATCTGGTAGTCTTCTATCCGCTCCACGGCCCAGCGGACGCACTGAACTTCCAGAATTGTCTTGAGATAATAGAGGTCGTCTATATCATCTGCAGTCAGTCCCACGGCAAATACACCCCTGTTGGGTATCGACTTCACGAGGCCGTTTCCCTCGATGCGGCGGAGAATTTCCCTGACAGGTGTGCGGCTCATATTGTAAGCTTTGCATATATCCTGCTCATTGATTCGCTTTCCTGCAGGTATCCTGCCCGTTATTATATCTATTTCAATGTTTTCTTCTACTATCTGAGCCTGAGTCTTTTTTTCTTTATAATCGTTGCTTAAAAAGTCAAGTGTAAGCATTTTTTCTCCCAAGTGATTTATTGTATACGATTTTAACACTGAACGGAGGGACAGTCAAGACGGCTTGAACATGGCGGCAGTATAAAAGCGGCATAAAAGCTGATGCAAAACCAGAGGCAGTATGTTAAAATAAACTGTAAAGGAAAATATGTGGGAATTGGCGGTATAGCCTTAGGAGATGAGATGACTGATATAGAGAAATGGCTGGAAAACTACTGTGCTCTTATGCTTGAAACTTTTGGCGGCAGAGTGGAGTTTATCGGAATACAGGGAAGCCGCGGCAGGGGAGAAGCCAGAGAAGACAGCGACATAGACATAGTGCTGATTTTAGACAATGTTTCTGCTTCTGATTTAGAGAAATATGATGGAGCTATTTCAGCGCTGCCTGAGCGTGGGCTTATATGCGGATTTGTGTCAGGCATGGGGGAACTTGAAAATTGGGACAAAGCAGATCTGTTTCAGTTTTGCTATGATACGAGGGACGTATTTGGCAGCCTGGAAAAGCTGAGGAATTCCATAAGCAGGAAGGACGCTGCGAGGGCAGCTCACACAGGCGCCTGCAATATATATCATAGCTTAGTCCATAATATGGTCCATGAAAAAAGCTCTGAAATCCTGCAGGGTCTATTTAAACATGCCGGGTTCGTGCTCAGAGCGGAGTATTTCCGCGAAGAAGGCGTTTATTTAAAGACGAGAGAAGAACTGATAAACTCTCTTGACGGCCCTGAGAAAAAGATAGCGGAGCTGGGAGAGGCGGAAAGATTTGCCAAGGAAGCGGAGAGATTTGCCCGGGAAGCAGGAAGATTTGCCCGGGAAGCGGAAAAAGCAGGAAAAATTGGTGGGGAAAGTGCTGAAGTAAAGGACAGAGCTGATTTTCACCGGCTTTCGGAACTGCTGATGGAATGGGCAAAAGGCCTTATAGAGAGGTATTCGCAGCGTCCGGCATCGGATTCACAGCGTTCGGCTGCCGGTCTTGCCGCAGAGGGGGAGTTTTAATTGAGGTATTTATCTTACTTTTCTTTTCCGGACAGGGAGAGAGAATACACATATCTAATGAAAGAAGTAAAGCGCACATGCTATGACAGCTTTTATCCGTTCCGCGTCCTTTCCGAAAGAAGTCTTTCTTCTCTGGAATTTGACGATATAACTATTCTCTGCGGCGGAAACGGTTCGGGCAAAACGACGGCTTTAAACGTCATAGGCGAGGCGCTGCGCCTTGAGAGAGACACGCTGTACAACCGAAGCAGCTTCTTTGAAGATTACATAGAGATGTGCGACTATGGCTTGCTCAGTCAGATACCTGAAGAAAGCCGCGTCATAACCAGCGACGACGTGTTTGATTTCATGCTTAATCTGAGATGTGTGAATGAAGGCATAGATATCCGCAGAGAAGAGCTGCTTTCCGATTATTTGGACGCCAAATATTCGGATTTTACTCTGTCTTCGCTGGAGGACTATGAAAGGCTGAAAAAAGTCAATCTGGCGAGGCGGACGACTCAGTCCAAATATGTCAGGGAAAAGGTGATGGACAACGTGCGCGAACATTCCAACGGAGAAAGCGCTTTTAAATATTTTGTACAGAAGCTGGAACCCCCGGGTCTTATCCTGCTGGACGAGCCGGAGAACAGTCTTTCGCCCGAAAGACAGAAGGAACTTATAGAATATATAGAAAATTCCGCCAGATTTTTCGGCTGTCAGTTTATCATAGCCACCCATTCGCCGTTTTTACTAGCGGTAAAAGGAGCCAAAATCTATGACCTGGACCAAAGCCCGGTGAGCGTAAAAAGATGGACGGAACTTGAAAATGTAAAGATGTATTACAATTTTTTCAGAGAACACGAAAAAGAATTTAATGATGAAGAGCAATGAAGAGTGTTTTCGATGAACTTTACTGATTGATTTGACGATCTTTATATAGCTGTCAAAAATAACTGATATAATTTTAAATGAAGAACCGGAGGGAGAAGTTTACTTATCCGCGTCCTCCGACCCGTTTTATATGGTGACCTTCAAGCAGGACGTAACCAATCTATACAGGTATGCGAAAGAAAAGGGGATATCCTTTTATTATGCCCTTGTTTACCTTTGCACTGAAGCTGTAAACAGCGTGGAAGCTTTTTCATATACGGTGGAGAACGGAGAAATATATAGGCTGGATAAGAGGATACCCAGCTTTACCGACCTCAAAAAAGGAAAGGAAACCTTCCACATAGTTACGATGGACTTGGGCGGCGGCCTCGATGAATTTTGCCGCAGGGCAGTTGAAAAGAGCGCGGCGCAGAAATGCTTCATTTGCGAGGACGAAGAGGGGGAAGAGCTGATTTATTTTTCCTGCGCTCCATGGTTTGAAATGACGGCTCTCACCAATGAAAAATATCTGGACGGCCAAGGTGCAAAAGACAATTCCATTCCGCATATAGCCTGGGGAAAATACGCAGATGAGGGCGGACGCAAAATTTTGCATATTTCCGTCGAAGTAAACCACCGTTTCATAGATGGAATATATATAGGAAAGTTTCATCAGAATTTAGCTGAGCTGATAGAGGCATTGCACTGCCAGTAAAAACAGGAGATAAAGAAAGGACAAAAGGAACCAAATGTTCAATAGAAATCCTGATAAAAACAGAAAAAATAAAAAATTAAGCAGAGCGGCAACGTTTTTGCCGCCGCTGATTAAAAAGACTAAGCCCATGATGGAAAATTTCCAGAAGCTGATGGCATATTACAGATGCGCTATAATGGAAATGGAAACAAAGCTCAACGTCTTGAACGAAGAATATTCTCTTCAATACGACAGAAATCCGATAAACGGAATCCAGACGCGGCTGAAGAGAATAGAAAGCATAATAGAAAAGCTTGAACGAGACGATCTGCCTCTCACTTTGGAGTCTCTTGAAGAAAACCTCAACGACGTGGCCGGAGTCAGGGTAATATGTGCCTTCGTGGAGGACGTATATATGGTGGCTGAAACACTGCTGAGGCAGGACGACATACACCTGATCAAGAAGAAAGACTACATAGCCAATCCTAAACCCAATGGATACAGAAGCCTCCATCTCATAGTTACTGTTCCCATCTTTTTGGCCAATGAAAAACGCCACATGAAAGTGGAAATACAGCTGAGAACCATAGCCATGGACTCATGGGCAGCCTTGGAGCATCAGCTGAGATATAAAAAGGACAGGGAATTTACCGATGAGATGGCCGACGAGCTGTATCGCTGCGCACAGATAAGCGCAGAGCTGGACGAAAGGATGAATAACCTGAGAAAGGTCCACGACTATGAAGAAAAGCTGGGCAAAAATACGAGGGACCTGGACAGGGAATGACCTGATAGATAATATAAAAATGATAAGAAAACCATTACTAGGAAGTATTGAAAAGAGGTGCTCTTATGAGGTTTGTCAATCTTGCAAGCTCAGCGTCCGCATGGCGTGGCCTTGAATACTATCAACGGAAAAAAGTTAAATCATACATAAAAACAGGCGAAGAACAGTACGAGGGAGTGGTTGAGGGCAGCAACGGCAGAAAATACGATGTATTTATCGACGTGGAGCATCCTAAAAGATCGAAGTGCAACTGTCCTCTCGCAAAAGATAGGATTCTGGTATGTAAACACAAGATAGCCCTCTATTTTGCTGTATTTCCTGAGAAAGCCGATGAATACGAAAGGCTGGTAGAGGAAAGTGAGAGAGTATGAGGAATATCAAAAAGAATTGTACAACAAATTTATAGAATATGTTAATTCGATGTCTGCCGATGAATTGAGACAGGCTTTGCTTGATGTAATAGATGATGCTCCGGAATGGGTATATGAAAGATTTGTAAGAAATCATATAGATTTTTAGCGGCAATTGAAGGATACCCTCAGAGCAACAAAATACAGCAGCCCCGTACCTGCGGTTCTTGACCGTAAGCGCGGGGCTGTCTCTATTTTGCAGTTTATACGTGTTTTATGTCCGTATATTCGGCGATGTCTCTGCTGGTGGTGACTATGTCTTTTTTATTCAGCTGGTGAACATCTTTATGCCCTGTAATGCGGGCAAAGGTCTTCAGCTCGTCGTTCACCGCGGTCAGATAATTGGCCAGTCTCTGGGAGGACAGATTGACGTCCAGTCTGCTTTCAAGCTCAGGATCCTGAGTGGCTACGCCTACAGGGCACTTTCCCGTGTGGCATATCCTGTACTGCTGGCAGGCTATCGCCATCATAGCGGCTGTTCCTATGGCAACTGCCGTTGCTCCCATGGCAAGAGCCTTGGCGATGTCGGAGGAAAGCCTGAAGCCTCCTGTTATGAGAAGATCAATGTCAGGAGCATGCTCATTGAGATACTTTTTAGCTCTGTAGAGGGCGTATACGGTAGGCACAGTGGTGGAATCCTTTATGATCTTAGGGCTGGCACCGGTGGCTCCGCCGCGGCCGTCGACAGTTATAAAGTCGGGCTCTGCGTATACGGCGAATTCCAGGTCATCTTCTATTCTGCCTGCCGCTATTTTGATGCCGACAGGTCTGCCCTCGCTTCTCTCACGAAGTTCCGCAACAAAGGCTTTGAGGTCTTCCTTTGAGTTGATTTGAGGGAATTTGGACGGGCTGATTATGTCCTCGCCCTGCTTCTTGCCTCTTACCTGAGCGATTTCGGCAGTTACTTTGGAGCCGGGCAGGTGGCCGCCCATGCCTGGCTTGGTGCCCTGACCGATCTTTATTTCTATGGCGTCGCTGGCCTTGAGGTTTTCGTCTGTGACGCTGTACATGTTGGGAATTATTTCAAAGATATATTTATAGGCGTTTTCCTTTTCCTCAGGCAGGATACCGCCCTCGCCGCTGCACATGGCCGTCTTCACTGCGGCGCTTCCTTTGGCAAGGGAGACCTTGGCACGCTTGGAAAGAGCGCCGAAAGACATGTGAGTTATATATACAGGCGATTCTATCACCATAGGTTTTTTCGCTTTTTTTCCGATGACCGTTCTCAGCGATATTTCTTCGCTTTCCAGGAGGGGCGGCGGATTAAGCTGGTTTCCGAGGATGAGTATCTCATCCCAGGCAGGAACAGGCTTTGAGGTCCCCATGGCAGAAATGATGCTCTTGCCGGTCCTAGCCATTTCATGGATATCGCTCATGTTGGTTTCCTTTGAGTCAGAATTTCTGGCATATTCATTGAGATAGCTTTCTATGGTGTTGCCTTCCGCAGCTTGACCGGCTGCAGCGGCTTGCGCAGATGCGGTGACTTGAGAAGCTTCGGCGGCTTCAGCTTTTTTATCGTCAGAGGTGTCTTCTTCCATTTCCTGAAACATGGCTTTTGGCACGCCGCACATAGGGCATGTCCAGCTTTCAGGGAGATCAGAGAATTTTGTTCCTTCTTTTTCTTCGTCGTAGATGTGGCCGCACATCAAACAGCGATATTTTTTCATAAGTTGCCTCCTTAAAGCTCTTTTAACGATGCTTATAATGAAATCGTATCATCTGCCGGGTAAAAAGACAACAGTTTTCAGCTAATTTTATTTTTCAGAGAATTTGGTAAAATCAGCGCGGTTATGGCTTAGAGACATGATAGAAGAGATATGATAAAAAAGACATGACAGAACGTCAGATATGTTGAATATGAATGGAAACTGATATATAATGGGTATGAAGAAAGGGGGCGTGTCAGTGGAATTTCGTGTTTTGAATTATTTCCCGGCAGTAGCAAGGGAAGAAAATATAACGAGAGCGTCGCAGACTCTTCTTATCAGCCAGCCTGCGCGTTCACGCCAGATGATGTAGCTGGAGGAGGAGCTGGGAGTTAAACTTTTCGTGCGCAGCAATCACAACATAGTCCTGACTGAGGACGGCCTGCTGCTTAAAAGGCGGGCACAGGAGATGCTTTCACTGGCCGAGAAAACTAAACGTGATTTTCTGCAGAAAGAAACGGAACTGACGGGGGAAATAGCCGTGGGCAGCGGAGAATTTCTGAGCTATCCTAACTGGTGGTATGGCGTTCCGATGGCTTTGCTGTCTTTCCTTGACAATAACGACCTGTCGGGAAAACAGGTATATCTGTTCTGCTCCCACGGAACAGGCGGCCTTGCGAGCAGCGTTGAAATAATCACAGAAGCGCTGCCTGATGCCAATATCTCAGACAATGTATTCGACTGCTATGAAGAAGACGCAGCAGGCTCGAGGGAAGAAATAGAGAGCTGGCTTGCAGAATTGGGGTATTGATGGAGGCAATGAGGAAGCCTGGGGCTTTACACGAACTACGCAGCTCTTTTGCGCTTTTTCAATAAACCTCTTGCAAAGTCAGCCATAGAGTGGTATGATAAATTCATCAAAACAATAATCTTCAGGGCAGGGTGCGATTCCCTACCGGCGGTAAAGCCCGCGAGCCGAAAGGCAGATTCGGTGAAACTCCGAAGCCGACAGTATAGTCTGGATGGAAGAAGATGCATACAGTTTATTTTTGACGTGTATATTCCAGCCCTGAAATGTTCATCATTTCAGGGTATTTTTTTACAGCGGACAGAAGATTTTAAGCTTTAAGCCTCGGCAGACCGCCCGGGTAAGCTGCCGACTAACCGCTGAAACTGCACGCAGAGAACTCCCGTAACCTGAAGAATATATCCATACATCGGATTTGGCACAGGCTGCGGGATTTTTATTTTGTTTTTTAGCTGGAAGCACAAAACTGAAGAGCCGTGCGCAGAAGGACCAAAGAAAGGACAGAAAAATGTCTGAACAAAGATTTATGAAAAGAGCCGTCGAGCTTGCCAAAAAAGGCGCAGGACAGACAAATCCAAACCCCCTCGTCGGCGCAGTGATAGTAAAGGACGGCAGAATAATCGGCGAGGGATACCATGAGCGGTGCGGCAGTCTTCACGCTGAGAGAAACGCTTTCGCTTCACTAAGCGAATCCTCCGAGGGCGCGGAACTGTATGTTACGCTGGAGCCCTGCTGTCATCACGGTAAAACACCGCCCTGCACCGACGCTATTTTAGAGCACAAGATCGCCAGGGTTATCATCGGATCGAGAGATCCTAACCCGAAAGTAAGCGGTAAAGGAGTTTCGATTTTGAGGGCCGCAGGCGTAGAAGTGGAAGAAGATTTTATGAGAGAAGAATGTGACAGGCTCAATCCGGTGTTTTTCCACTATATAACCACCAATCGCCCTTATGTGGTCATGAAATACGCCGCAACGGCGGACGGCAAGATCGCCACCAGGACAGGGGCCTCCAAATGGATAACAGGAGAAAAAGCCCGGGCTAAAGTGCAGGAAATGAGATGGACATATACCGGCATCATGGCAGGAATAGGCACCGTACTGGCTGACGATCCGCTGCTCACCGTCAGAGTAAAAGGAAAGCAAAGCCCCATACGTATAATATGCGACAGCAGGCTGAGGATACCGGAAGAATGCAATATATGCAAAACAGCCGGAGAGTATACTACAGTCGTAGCCTGCGCAGACGACGGAACTGAGCCGTCTATGGCAGAAAAGCGGAAGCACCTTGAGGAAATCGGCCTGCATGTCGTTTCCATGCAGGACGAGAATGGCCAGGTGGATCTAAAAAGACTGATGGAACTCTTGGGAAAAGGAGAAATTCCAGGAGTAGACGCGGTGGACAGCATATTGCTTGAGGGAGGCGGAACACTGAACGACAGCGCTCTGCAGGCAGGAATAGTGCAGGAAGTCAAAGTTTTTCTCGCGCCGAAGATATTTGGAGGAAACGGCAGGACTCCTGTGGCAGGGCAGGGCGTCGCCATGCCGTCTGAAGCAGCTGAGCTGCAGCTTGAGAATGTGAGCCGCATAGGTGAAGATATCCTGCTGGAATATAAACTGAAGAAAGGATACGAGAAATGTTTACAGGGATAGTGGAGGAAAAAGGCACAGTCTGTTCCTTGTCTATACAGGGCATATCGGGAACAATAGCCGTCAGAGCAAGAAAAGTGCTGGCGGGCACGTCCGTGGGAGACAGCATAGCCGTCAACGGCGTCTGCCTTACTGTCGTTTCTCTCCAGCCGGATGGGTTTACCGCCGACGTGATGGCTGAGACAATCAGAAAAAGCAGCCTAGGCAGCTTAAAGACCGGCGATTCCGTCAATCTGGAACGAGCCATGGCAGCAGACGGACGTTTCGGCGGCCATCTGGTGACCGGCCACATCGACGGAACAGGTATCATAAAAACCATGCGCCAAGAGGGAAACGCCGTATGGGTCACCATAGAAGCGAAGAAAGAAATCCTGGGGCTTATCGTGGACAAAGGCTCAATATGCATCGACGGAATAAGCCTCACAGTAGCGGAAACAAGCAGCACGGCGTTTTCCGTATCGGTGATACCTCACACAGGAGAAGAAACATCTCTGCTCGGCAAGAAACCGGGAAGCAAGGTGAACCTGGAAAACGACGTTATCGGGAAATACGTCAGAAAGCTTCTGCTGGATCCATCAGGACTTTCCGCACCAGTACAGGAAAAAGCAGCTGAAAAGGAAGAGGGCCTGACGATGGCTTTCCTTGAAAAATACGGAATTTAATCTTTAGGAGGACATAAAAATGCAACAAAAATACAACACAGTTCCGGAAGCGCTGGAAGATCTGCGCGCTGGAAAAATAATCCTCGTTACAGACGACCCTGACAGGGAAAACGAGGGAGATATGATATGCGCCGGAGAATTCGCAACGAAGGAAAACATCAATTTCATGGCCAGCCATGCTAAAGGCCTTATCTGTACGCCAATGAGCGCAAAAGTCGCCGCAAGACTCGGTCTGCCGCAGATGGTGGCGGAAAACACCGACAACCACAGCACGGCCTTTACCGTATCCATAGACCATATGGATACCAGCACGGGAATTTCCGCCGCAGAACGCTCCCACACCATAATTAAATGCGCTGATCCATCGTCAAATCCTCAGGATTTCAGACGGCCGGGACACGTATTCCCTCTGGTTTCAAGGAGAGGGGGAGTTCTGGTCAGAAACGGACACACCGAAGCCACCGTCGACCTCATGAGACTGGCCGGCCTGCAGGAATGCGGCGTATGCTGCGAGGTGATGGAAGAGGACGGCACCATGATGCGTACTCCGAACTTATGGAAGCTGGCTGACAAGTACGGCCTGAAATTTATCACCATCAAAGAGCTGCAGGACTACTGCCGAATACATGAAAAACATGTACTGCGCGAAGCCCGCGCCAAACTGCCGACGCAGTACGGCCAATTCAATATCTGCGGTTATGTGAACGACATCACCGGAGAGCATCACGTAGCGCTGGTCAAAGGCGAGATAGGAGACGGAGAGGACGTGCTTTGCCGCGTACATTCTGAATGTCTCACAGGAGACACATTCGGCTCTTTGCGCTGTGACTGCGGACTGCAGCTTCAGACCGCCATGGAGCAGATAGAAGCCGCCGGCAGAGGAATTGTGCTTTACATGCGCCAGGAGGGTCGTGGAATAGGGCTGATAAACAAGTTGAAAGCATACGAGCTTCAGGAACAGGGCCTCGATACGGTGGAAGCCAATATCCGCCTAGGCTTTGCGCCTGATCTGAGGGAATACTGGGTCGGCGCGCAGATATTGTCCGATCTGGGAGTCAAGTCGCTGAGGCTTTTGACCAACAATCCGGAAAAAGTCTACGGTCTGGAGGGCTTCGGCCTGGTGATCAAGGAAAGAGTTCCCATCGAGATTCCGCCGCAGAAATACGACAATTTCTACATGAAAACCAAGCAGGAGAAGATGGGTCATATCTTCAAGAAGATAAAATTCTAAACTAAAAAGATTATTTCATAAATAAATTGCAGGAGGAATAAAAAATGAGCAATATCAAAGTATTGGAAGGAATGATCGTAGCACCTGAAAACATGAAAGTAGGAATCGTCGCTTCCCGCTTCAACGAAATCATAGTCAACAAGCTGCTTGCAGGGGCAGTGGACGGCCTCGTGCGTCACGGAGTAGAGGAGGAAAACATCACAGCCGCCTGGGTACCAGGAGCCTTTGAAATTCCTGTGGCCGCTGCCAGAATGGCCAAGTCGCAGAAATACGACGCAGTCATCTGTGTAGGGGCAGTTATACGCGGCGACACCACCCATTACGACTATGTTTGCAACGAAGTTTCAAAGGGTATAGCGCAGGTAAGCCTTTCGACGGGAGTTCCGATCATGTTCGGCGTGATAACTACGGAAAACATCGAGCAGGCCATCGCCAGGGCAGGCAGCAAATCAGGCAACAAGGGATATGACTGCGCTCTGTCAGCTATTGAAACGGTCAATCTCCTGAAACAGATGTAAGATGAAGATGAAACATTCGATTATCTTTGACTATGACGGCACAATCCATGATACGATGAACATCTACGAGCCTGCCATGCGCGAAGCTTTCAGGTGGCTGAAAGAGAGCTGTAGCATTGAAATACCGCCTGTTTCTTCTCAAAGAATAGCTTCTTGGCTCGGCATGAACAAATATGAGATGTGGAATTCTTTTCTACCGGATTTGCCCGGAGAACTGCGGGAGAAAGCCTCGGACATGGTGGGCGCATATATGGAGGAAGCAGTTCTTACCGGAAAAGCCGTCTGGTATGATGGTATCGGGAAAACGCTCGAAGAGATGAAAAGGCGGGGATATAGCATGGCGGTCCTCAGCAACTGCCAGACTTCCTATGCAAGAGTACACTGGCAGCAGTTCAGCATGGACAGGTGGTTTGAAAGGTTTTACGACTGCGAATCCTTTGCCTATCTGCCTAAAACTGAAATTATCGGCCGTATCGAGAGCGATTTCCCCGGCCCGTATGTGGTCGTCGGAGACAGAAAGAGCGATCTGGAATGTGCTAAAGTCAGCGGCAGCAGCTTCGTCGGCTGCCTTTACGGCTTCGGCTTACGTGAAGAGCTGCAGGGCTCCGATGTGCTGGCCGAAAAGCCTGAAGAGCTTTTGGAGAAGATAATGCAAGTCATGCCGGAAGAGCAGTCGAAATTGTTGCCGGAGCTATAACGTAAGCATTTTATTTTTCAAAAATGGGTAAATTTTGAGAATATTTCTTCTTGTGCATTTATATGTTTTTCCAAGTATGGTATATTATGATTGTCAAGGGGATAGGCGAAAGCGGTTGACTTTCGGAAAGGTCAAAATATGACTGACTATGAGATACTTGTAATTGTTTTGATGATTATGGGGTTAGTCAGTATAGATAACCACAGAAAGTAAAAACCGCCTAAGGTCTGATCCAACTAAGACGGTTTTAAGAAACATATTAAAATCATTTTAGAAGGTTAGCCATTAAGCTTACCTTTTGACTTAAATATAGCACAAAAAGGCGGTGATTGCAATAGGAAAAACAAATACTGCTTCCTTGCCTCGCAGCCGCTCGGCTTCGGAGCACTCGCTGCTCGAAGCTCCACCGGAGCTTCTCACTGCGCTCGTGCCCAAGGGTTCGATTCCCTTGGATTATATGAGAATAAAAAAAATCAGAGCTTCGGCTCTGATTTTTCTATTCTTGGAGCTGATGAAGGGAATCGAACCCCCAACCTGCTCATTACGAATGAGCTGCTCTACCATTGAGCCACATCAGCGAATCTTGTAATTGTAAATTTTCAGTTGAATCGGAGCTGCGCTGTTAAATACAATACAGCCAAGCGACAACGGAATCATTATACTACAAGATTATAAACTTTGCAATTAAGTTTATCATTAAAAATCAAATAAATTTTTTCAGGAGATCGTATGAGTTCTTCCTTTGCTGATTTGGACAGCTTTTTGAGAGCGTATTCCAATTTTGAGGCGGATGAACGATCCGGTGAAGTCCATGCCCGCTCGATTCGGAGTGGAGCGCGGCTTTTTGTGTATTTGGCACCGTCTTTTCCGCCTGAGAGATGCTCCTCGAAACGGCGCTGCAAATCGGTGCTGATGCCGGTATATATGGAGTTATCCGCACATCGCAGCATATAAATGTAGTACATCAGATTTTTCCTTCTTTTCTGAGCCAATCCAGAAAGGCAATGCAGCCTTCTTGGATATCATCAAAGGCCTTGTCGTAGTCGCCGGTGTACCAAGGGTCTGCTATGCTGCGGGGATTATCCGTGAAATCCAGCAGACTGTAGACCTTTGAAAGGCAGGAGGAACCGAACATGTGGTTGAGGTTCCGGCGATTCTGTTCGTCCATTATGATTATGTAATCATAGTAATCGCAGTCTTGCTTTGTGATCTGAACTGCGGTTTTGCCGGCAACGCTGATCCCCAGCGGCTCCAGTTTCTTTCTCGTTCCCGGGTGAACGGGATTGCCGATTTCTTCTCGGCTGGTGGCAGCGGAGGCGATAATGAACTTATCGGCGGTGCCTTGCTTTTCGACCATATCTTTGAAAAGAAATTCCGCCATGGTAGAACGGCAGATGTTGCCGTGGCAAACAAACAGTACTTTTATCATGTTGTATATCCTTTCACAGTTATTTTTTCCATATTTTTTATTGCTTCGTTTATTTGGCGATAGATAAAATACTCGCCTTGTTTTGCTCCGCAATGCTCACAGAGATTCATAGGGTAAACTCGGTTTTGCGTTTTGCTGTATTGTGATTTGATTTTATCGGGGAACTCTTTAATGAGAAGCTCATCCAATTCTTTGTTTCCGCCGATGACTTTTAAACCGTAATATTCGATGCTGGGATCTTCAAGATGCGCAAAGATGTTTTGTCCTCTTAATAACCTCTCTTTATCCCACGGAAATGTAACATCTTCATCTGTACCATCTGAAAATACGATGTAAGTATAGATGGCTGTTTCAGCTCTGCATTTATAGCACTGCTGCTTGATTTGGTAAATAATGTGTGAATCCGCTCGCTGTGATTCATCAAGTATTTCAATATTATCCCTATTGTATTTGTACACCTTTCCCTCGGCAGTAAATTTTACCAATACTTTTTCTCCGCCATTTTCGATGGAATACGCCAATTTGATCTCGTTTGTCCGCTTGTCTAAAAATTTCATTCTGAGGCTCCTGTGATTGACTTAATGACTCTTTAATTCAATAAAACTGATTCGCACAGAAAAATGTTGCCGATAATCCCGGATTGATTTGGCCTCTGCTGCCAAAATCCGCACTTTAAATTTTCCCCTTATAGAGGTATAATATCACAAAACCATAAAAAGAAAAATCATAAAAAAGAAAATCACAGAACGGCGAAAATAGGCGCGCAGGCGAAAATAGACTTGTAGGCGAAAATAGGAGGGCATAACGAAATGAAAAAAGTAAAGATAACCATTCTTAAAACGACTCTGGATAAGGAATTGGCGGCAGAATACGGGGCTGAGGGACTCGACGCCTGCCCTATGATGAAAAAGGGGCAGGTGTTTTATGCGGATTATGCCAAGCCTGAGGGATTCTGCGACGAGGCGTGGAAAGCCATCTATCAGTATGTGTTCGCTCTGGCTCACGGCTGCGGCAAAGAGCTTTTCTATTACGGCGACTGGATCAGAAAGCCCAACGTGGCCATAGTCAGCTGCAACGACGGACTGCGTCCCGTGATCATGAAGCTTGAGGCTACGGATGAAGAATCTGAGATAAGTTATACTCCGGTCAGATAGTCCCAAGAGAGCCATGCCGGGGTGCCGGCCGGCAGAATGATTTAAAAATTCTGAAAGGTAAGATAGCGTTTATATGGAATTGGAATATTATACAGTAGGCGGTTCATACGGATGGAATCAGGAAAAATTCACAGACCCTATGATGAAGGGCGGCGGCTGCGCCGCCGTGACAGCCTGCGACAGCCTGATATATTTCAGCAAGTACATGGGACTGACAGAGTGTTGCCCAATAGAAACATCAGAAATCACGATCAAGTCATATAAAGCCTTTTCAAGGGTGATGAAGCCTTATCTTCGCCCGAGATGGCAGGGGATAGACAGCCTTGATATATACATAGAGGGCCTGACGGATTATCTCAGAGACATCGGTGAAAACAGAATCAGCATCAGAGGGTTTTCCGGAAAGGGCAGTCTTGAAGAAGCGAAAAAAATCGTTAAAAGCCAGATAGACAAAAAAATACCGCTGCCATGTCTCAATCTCAAGCATAAGGACAGTAAGTTCAAGGATTTTGAATGGCACTGGTTCATGCTTACGGGATATTGGGAGTGCGGAGATGGCGGCGAGAACGCCGATGACAAAGAAATTTCTACAGGCGGCGAGAACGCAGGTCACCTGATGGTAAAGGTAGTGTCCTACGGTGAATTCGTGTGGCTTGACTTCGATGAATTGTGGCAGACAGGCTACGAGAGAAAGGGCGGCCTGATAATCTTTGACGTAGAAAACGACAGACCGCAGGCATAGAGCCTGCGGTCTGCATTTATCTCACGTAATCGCAGTATTCCTCGATGGGGCAGCTGTCGCATTTTGGCTTTCTCGCGTCACAGCACTGCCTGCCGTGGAAGATGAGGCTGTGGTGGGTTCTGGACCACCTTTCTTCCGGGATCCTTTCCATCAGCGAGAGCTCAGTTTTCAGCACGTCTTTTTCAGCAGTAAGACCTATTCTGTTGGCCACTCTGAAAACATGAGTGTCTACGGCTATCCTCTGATGTCCGAAGCCTACGGAAAGCACCACGTTGGCCGTCTTTCTGCCGACTCCGGGAAGAGCGACCAGAGCGTCGTAATTGTCAGGGACCTCTCCACCGTAATTTTCCACTAAAGCTTTGGCTAGGCCGACTATGTTTTTAGACTTTGTCTTGTACATTCCTATGCGTTTTATGTATTCAGCCACTTCCTCAGGCTCAGCTTCCGCCAGCTCGTAAGGAGTGGGGTATTTTTCAAACAGGGCCGGGGTCACCAGATTTACCGCTTTGTCGGTGGTCTGAGCCGAGAGCACGACGGCCACTATGAGCTGATACGTGTTTACGTGCTTAAGGGCACATTCGGCCTCTGGATATGTTTCTTCAAGTATATCCAGTATCTTATTTATGTCAGAGTCTTTTACCATGATTGCACCTCCCATAGCATTGTAACATAACCGACGAACTTTGACAAAATTTTTCAAAACTTCGCCCTAATCTGTGCCAAATCGTTTCCGTTTATGATAAAATGATAAACAAAATAGACGATTTCGCGGAGGATAAACGTAATGATAATTGATTTTGAAAATATGGAAACTCAGATACTGCATAATTTCAAGGGCGGGGAAAAGGATACGGAGGCAAAGATGTTTACGGACGACAATAACCGTGTGATGTTCGGCAAGCTGGCTCCGGGCGCTACGATCGGCCTGCACAGACATGAGGGCAGCAGTGAAGTTATATTTATTCAGAAGGGTCAGGGAAAAGCTCTTTTTGAGGGAGAATATGAGGAACTTAAAGCGGGGGACGTGCATTACTGCCCTGAGGGCTGCCAGCACAGTTTGATAAATGACAGCAGCGATGACTTGCTGTATTTCGCTGTGGTGCCAAATCATAAAGGATAGATGAATCAGGGCATGATGCCTGAGTATCGGCATGATGAGGAGTATCAGCAATGAAAGTAATTATAAAACCGTTTCTTGAAAAGATGATGAGAGACTGTTTCCCGCAGTATCAACTGACAAGGGCATGGGGAAATTTCTATTTATTTCGTAAAAGGGAAGACGAAGAACTATACAGCTACATTCTTTTCCAAAGAGAGGGCAAGCCGTATAATCAACTGGTGATTTCTGAATGCGGCATTGGATATAATAAAAACTGGAACGGACATCCATCTAATTTTATCGGAAGCACAAATTCTCTTGCTTATTTGATGTCGAATAATAGACCTACGAGTAATATCGGCTGGATAAAATACGGCGATACTGCCGATGAAATGGAAAATTGCATGCAGGGATTAAGAAGGCAAATCGATACTTATGTCTTTCCTTTTTTTGAAAAGGAGAGAAGCATCGTAAAAGAAAAAGAGATATATACGGCAACCATTGAAATTATGAAAGAAGAGCTGAAAAAAGAAACTCAGGAAGATTTTAGAAGAGATGAGAGCGCTTATGGCAGAGGGAAGTAAGCCGCCCTATGAGCACAATATAAGAG
>PPYF01670795.1_pt1 | contig 39879 bp, 33 predicted proteins | sample 1559871 | NCBI WGS metagenome assembly PPYF01 (sample SAMN08240021, study PRJNA423297) | Human gut metagenome, whole genome shotgun sequencing project.
CACCATGGATTCATTGAAAGAAACAGACAAACCTGCACCCAATCCTTCTAAACATCCCCGTATCGAAGTCGACGAGGAGCTGATGCGTCAGATGATCGCCGGACAGGCCCCTTTGGATTCGAAAGTCGTCCGCAGGATTCCCGAACCGGAAGAGGAAGATACGGACACTCCTGAGGGAAACACATCGGAAACGGTATCCGGAGTATCGGCACCGACTGCTGAAAAAACAGACGTCGGCACCCAAACGACTCCCGTAAAGGAGTCTTCCGGATTCCGGCGTAAAAAGATCGCGCTGCCGGATTTCGAACGCACGTTCTTCGCGTCGGTGGATTGCCGTAACCGCTCGGCGATCTATGTCAGTACCCGAACCAAGCACAAAGTGTCGGAAATACTCCACCTGTTGGGTGATGACACGACAAGGCTTACGGCTTTGGCCGACAATATGCTGCGCTTCGTAATCGCAATTTACAGCGACGAGCTGAATTATCTCCACGAAAAAAAGAACAACAGACGACCGTTTTGAACAGGCAATGCAATGACCGGTTACTTCGGGCTTCTGATATGCGTGCTGCGGAGCAGCCGCCCGTTGGGTAGCGTCCGGGGCGCAGAAAGTCGCCTATTCCGACGGTAGCGGCCAGCAAAATGCCGGAGATGGAAATACGCAAGGCTCGCCTTTCGGGCGATTCGCATGGCCTTGCGGATTTTCAGCTCCGGTGTTTAATTCCCTGCCGGCGGAAATAGGGAATATTAGATATACGATATTCCGGGATAACGCCGGGTTATTGCGCAATCTTGAAGACGCTGTCGAGTTTTTCGCTCAACGCCGCCATATCCTGCCCGATTTTGTCATTGGTAATTTGGGCGTAGATTTGGGTCGTGGTGATATGTTTATGTCCCAGCATCTTGCTGACCGTTTCCAGAGGTACGCCCTGCGTAAGCGTGACCGTTGTGGCAAAGGTATGCCGAGTGTGGTGAGGTAACGGAAAAAGGAAAGGTTTTTCTGACATGGGTTCTATCTCACTGTTCCTCAATGTTTTGCTTGTCAAAGGACGCTTTAACAACGGGTAATTTTGCCCATAAAATTAAAGCGTATGAAAATAGAAAAATTCAAAGTGTTGCTCTACCTCAAAAAGAGCAGACCCGACAAGTCGGGCAAAGCGCCCATTATGGGACGCATCACCGTCAATCATTCGATGGTGCAGTTCAGTTGCAAAATTTCCTGTACTCCCGACTTATGGAATCCTCGTGAAAGCCGTCTGAAGGGCAAGAGTCATGAAGCCGTAGAGACCAATGCAAAGCTGGACAAGCTGCTGCTCTCCATTCACTCTGCTTTTGATACGCTCGTGGATAGGAAAGCAGACTTCGATGCGGAAGCCGTCAAAAACCTGTTTCAAGGAAGTCTCGGAACGCAGATGACTCTGTTGGGAATGACGGACATTGTCTGCGAGGAATTGAGGAAACGTATCGGGATAGACCGTGCAAAGGGAACTTACCCTGCCTATATCTATACCCGGAGAACCTTGGCAGAGTTCATCGAAAAGGAGTTTAGCACCAAAGACGTCGCTTTCGGTCAGATGACGGAGCAGTTCATTCATGACTATCAGAGTTTCATCTTGGATGATAAAGGACTTGCCATAGATACCTGCCGGCACTATCTGGCTATCGTCAAGAAGGTATGCCGAAAAGCCTACAAGGAGGGACATGCCGACAGATGCTTCTTCGCCCACTTCAGCCTTCCCCAACAAAAGGAGAAAACACCGAAAGCCCTAAGCCGGGAATCCTTTGAGAAAATCCGTAACTTAGAAATCCCAGAACATCGCACTTCCCATATCTTGGCAAGAGATCTCTTTCTCTTTGCCTGCTATACGGGAACAGCCTACGCCGATGCCGTTTCCGTTACACGTGACAATCTGTTCACGGATGACAATGGCAGTCTGTGGCTCAAATACCGCCGCAAGAAAAACGAGCTTCGTGCCTGTGTCAAGCTGCTGCCCGAAGCCCTTGCCTTGATAGAGAAATACAGGGATGACGACCGTCAGACTCTCTTCCCGATGTTGCACTATCCCAATATGCGCCGCCTCATGAAATGTCTGGCTATCCTTGCCGACATCAAGGAAGACCTGACCTACCATGCCGGCAGGCACTCGTTTGCATCGCTGATTACCTTGGAAGCCGGCGTTCCTATCGAGACCATCTGCAAGATGCTGGGGCATTCCAACCTGCAAACTACTCAGGTCTATGCGAAGGTTACGCCCAAGAAGCTTTTCGAGGATATGGACAAATACATCGAAGCGACAAAGGATTTGAAACTCATATTATAAACACCCCATAGATAACAAACGAATTATGCGTAGCACATTTTCTTTACTACTCTATATCAATCGCAACAAGGTACGTGTGGATGGTACAACTTCCGTACTTTGCCGAATCTCCATCGACGGGAAAAGCACGACGATAACCACGGGTATTACTTGCAATCCCAAACAATGGAATGCCAAAAAAGCAGAGACCGCGGACGTGCGGACGAACAACCGCCTGAAAGAGTTTCGAAAGTATGCAGAGCGGCTCTATGATGAAATGCTCAAAGAGCAGGGTGTGGTCAGTGCCGAACTATTGAAAAACAGGATAGCAGGTCAGGCGGTCATTCCTACCCATCTGCTCCAAATGGGAGAAAGGGAACGGGAACGCCTTGCCGTCCGTTCCAAGGAAATCGACTCCACTTCGACCTACAGGAGTTCTCGGTATTACCAGAGCTATATCCGTGAGTTCTTGGACTCGAAAGGCAAGGCGGACATTGCCTTTTCGGACATCACCGAGGAATTCGGACGGGAATATAAGGTCTACCTGAAGCGGTACAAGAACTTCGGGGCATCGCAGACCAACCATTGCCTTTGTTGGCTGAACAGACTGATATATCTTGCCGTAGACCATGAGATTATCCGTGCCAATCCTTTGGAAGAGTTGGAGTATGAGAAGAAACCGCCCTCCAAACGAATGCACATCAGCAAAGCGGAACTCAAACAACTGCTAGAACTGAAACTGCCCGCCAATGACCCATTGAAGGAATTGGCTCGCAGGGCTTTTATCTTCTCCTGTTTTACGGGACTTGCCTATGTCGATACCCAACTGCTGTATCCACACCATATCGGGCGGACTGCCGACGATAGAAGATACATTCGCATCAACCGTAAGAAGACGAAAGTGGAGTCATTTATCCCTCTGCATCCGATAGCGGAGCAGATACTTGATTTGTACAATACGACCGATGACACGCAGCCGGTCTTCCCTTTGCCAAGCAGAGACATGATGTGGTTTGAGATACACGAACTCGGTGTCATCATCGGGCGAAAGGAGAACCTCTCCTACCATCAAGCCCGACACAGCTTCGGCTCGTTTTTGATTTCCGAGGGGATTTGTACGGAGAGTATCGCAAAGATGATGGGGCACGCCTCCATCACCAGCACGCAGATCTATGCGAAGATTTCCGAGAAGAAGATTGCAGAGGATATGGATAAGTTAATCGAAAGAAGAAAAAACAATGAATATTGAATTACTATGAAAAGAGGAATCATAACCATTGGAGAGAACGGAAAAGTACATATCCCGACAACTCCCGTTTGGATGTCGGCTTGCGAAATAGCCACCTTGTTCGGTGTATTCTCCGGTAAGGTAAGCAGCCACATCAAGTCTATCCTCAAAGAGGGCTTGCTCAGAGAAGATGAGGTGATGCAAACGCTATCGTTTAAGGGCGGTGCAGTGGATTTATACAACCTTGAAATGATAACGATGTTGTCGTTTCGCTTTCCTTCTCCACAAGCCAAAAGTTTCCGTAAATGGATAATCAGAAGACTGACCGAAAAGAAGAGAACAAGTCCTCCGCTACTTGTGTGTTATGGCAAAGGTGGATGGTACAGTTGAATATGGATACTGTCCTAAAAAAGTGTGTAAGCCCCATAGCTCTTAACTTTGCGGTAACAAGAAAAACAAACTAAGAACAATGGAGCTTACAACATCACAAAAGTCGGCATTTATTTCGGAAATGCTATCATCGGAGTCAGGTATTAACGAACTTATTCGTATATTATTGAACACCTTCTCCAAGCAAGAACGTTCTCTTTTTGTCCAAGAGCATAAAGGAGAACAGTGCAATGGTTTCCGTCCCCGTCGATGGCGGGGCTATGGATGTAGCTTTGAGCTTCGCATTCCACGTACTCGTTCAGGGAGTTTCGAGCCCCTAATTTTGGGCATTCTTTCGCATCAAGAAAGCGAACGCGCCCTTCTCCTCCATGAACTTTATACGCGAGGACTTTCGTGCGAAGATATTGGCGCCGTGTGCGAACGCCTCTATGGTCATCACTATAGTAAACAGCAAGTTAGCTTCCTGTCCAACACGAGTAAGGCAGAGATCTACAAGTGGTTAGAACGCCAATTGTCTCCTCACTATTTGGCAGTGTACATTGATGCAACGTTTGCCTTTACTCGGCGAGAGGATAGTGTCTCTAAGGAGGCTTACTACACGATGCTCGGTCTACTTCCTGATGGTAGTCGCGAGGTGCTTTGTGTGGTGAATCATCCCACAGAGGGAGCGTTGAATTGGGAGATGGAGTTGAAAGCACTCAAAACTCGGGGCGTGGAACGGATAGATCTGATTATCTCAGATGCCTTACAGGGTATTGAACGCGCTATTTGCTCGGCTTTCCCTCAGTCAGCTCATCAGTTATGTGTTGTCCATTTCAAACGACAAGCCCTTAATGTTGTGTCTAAAAGGGATAAAGCTCAGATGACACAGGAGTTGGATGAGTTATTCCCTATTCGAGATATAGGACTTACTCCCATCAAGGCATTTGAGAAATTGTGTACATTTGCAGAGCGTTGGGGTAAGAGTTACAGGAGTTTCCTCTCTCTGTCTTCCCCTCGCAATATAGGCTACTTCACCTATCTGAGATTCCCAGAAGAAGTTCGTCGTATGATTTACTCCACGACCTGGGTGGAGCGCCTCAATCGCAGCTATAAGCGTACGTTACGTATGCGCGGAGCTTTACCCTCGGCTGGTGCCGTCGTATTCCTTTTAGGATCTGTTGCCCGAGAGATGACAGAAAGGACTTATGCTAGGAGGTTGCCCTACTTCCAAGAGCGGAGTATCAAATAAATGGATAATAACAAGAAAACCACAAAGTTTTTACCACAGGGGCATGCCCCTGTGGTAAAAAAGCAACAACTACGCTTACACACTTTTTCGGACACTACCTGAATATGAGAACAGGCAGTAAGATAAATGCGTCTTACTACCTGTTCTTTTTTAGCGATCTTACTGCATCGACAGCAGTTTGCAATACATTCCGCCTTTAGCTTCGAGTTCGGCGTGCATACCCTTCTCCATAAGCTGTCCCTTGTCCATCACGATAATCTGGTGGGCATTGCGGATGGTCTGCAAATGGTGGGCAATGACCAAGACCGTGCGCTTTCGGATAAGCACAGACATTGCTTGCTGTATTTTGTACTCATTGACGGGATCGACATTGCTCGTTATCTCGTCTAAAAGGAGGATCGGAGCATCTTTGAGGAAGGCGCGAGCGATGGAGAGGCGTTGCTTCTGTCCACCCGAGAGTCCCAAACCGTTCTCCCCAATTTTCGTTTCGTAACCATCGGGCAGACTGACGATGAAGTCGTGTATCATCGCCCGACGTGCGGCTTCCTCGATTTCCCCCTGTGTGGCATTGCGGTTGCCCACCTTGATATTGTTGGCAATGGTGTCGGAAAAGAGAATGACGTTCTGCATTACCACACTGATTTTGCCGAGTAGATAATCGTAGTCCATTTCCCGTATGTCCACTCCGCCGATACGGATACAGCCTGCCTGCGGTTCCCAGAAGCGGAGCAGCAGATTGGTGATGGTGGTTTTCCCCGACCCTGACGAGCCGACAAGAGCCGTTACCGTCCGTTCGGGTACGTTGAACGTGAGGTCTTTCATCTCGAACCCCTCTTTTTCATAGTGGAAACCGACACCATCAAACGAGAGGTCGAAGCGTTCCGCCGTTTTCGGTTGGTCGGGATCAACGATCACGGGAGCATCCAACAGACGGGAAATGCGTTCGTAGCTGTCCTTTACCTTGATGTAGTTCAGCCAATGGCTCTCCATATTGACAAAGGGCTTGTAGAACTCCTTCGATACGATGACGAACATCAGGTAAGCGAAAAGGGAAAGTTCGCCACGCCAAGTCCACCAAAGACCAAGCGTTGCCATCAGTGCAAAAGCCAATTCTATCAGAAAGGTGTATCTACCCACACTCACAGCTGCCAAACGAGAAGCATTCTTACTGCTTTCTCCAAATTCACTAACAGAGTGGTCGAGTCTGTCACGAAACATTCCTTTTCCTCCGAAGACTTTCAGCATAGGTATGCCCTTGACGTATTCAACGAAGAGACTGACCATATCCGCCAGACCGTCCTGCGCCTCCTGCTGTGCTTTCATTCCCGAACGGATGCCCCGATACAAGGAGAAGAGGGCAATAGGAAGGATGGCAATCATCGCCAACCCCATGTGCCAGTCCACCCAGAACAGCCCGATGCCGAGTATCAGCGCCACGATGAAATCAGCGGACATCCGTGTCCAAAGGTGCCCCACCACCATTTCCATATTGTCCACGTCTTTGTGAATGACAGTACTTATCTCGCCCAGCCGTTCATTGGTGTAGAAGCCAAGCGAGAACATTTTCAGTTTCAAGATGATCTTCTCACGGATGCGCTCCACGAGATCGAAGCCGGCAAAGTGCTTGCTCATATCGGCTACGGCATTGGATATGGTTTTCAAAATCAGCAGACCAACGAGTATCCACGCTGCCGAAATGAGCGAAACGCTTTCGCCCGATATATGGCGGTCGATAAGGAACAGGACAGTAAGCATTATTGCCGTTCCGCAAAGGGCATAAACCACGAAAAACAGTGCGGAGATTATCAGATGCCGCACTCCGCGAACGGTCAATTCATTCAATATATTGCGTATCATTGTTTATACCTCCTCCTCTTTCAGTTGCCATTTGCTTACCCGTTCCTGTGTTTCCGTCATATTGCGATATAGTGGGCAGTTGTCCATCAATTCTCCGTGTGTTCCCGTCGCCACAACCTTTCCCTTGTCCATCACGACAATACGTTCCATATCCTGAATGGTGTTGAGACGGTGGGCGATGGTGATGACGGTCTTGTTACGCTGCAATTCATCAAGAGCTTCTTGAATGAGTTTCTCGTTCTCCCCGTCCAAGGCAGCGGTGGCTTCGTCGAGGATGACAATCGGCGAGTCTTTGAGCAACATCCGTGCAATGGAAATGCGCTGTTTCTCTCCGCCGGAGAATTTTACGCCGGCTTCGCCTGCCAAAGTATCGTAACCATTGGGTAACCCCGTAATAAAATCGTGAATGCGTGCACGTCGTGCAGCTGTTTCCACCTCCTCTTGCGTGGCGGAGGCCTTGCCGATACGGATATTGTCCCGAATGCTCGTGTTGAAGAGGAATACCTCTTGTTGCACCATAGAAAAGAAATCGGCAATGTTGTGTTCGGAGAGTTCCGCAAGGTTCTCGCCGCCCAGTCGAACGGTTCCCGACTGCGGTTGCCAGAAACCCATCATCAGGCTTGCCAGTGTGCTTTTGCCTGACCCCGATTCGCCCACAATAGCCGTATGACTACCCTTGGGAAATTGCAGATTGACATCACACAACGCACAGTCTTTCTTATTCGGGTAGGCAAATGTCACGTGCTCGAAACAGACATCGGTCTGCATGGCATCCGTATCCCTGTCTGCCGTATCCTTTGCAGGTACTTCGGTAATCGACTGAACCTTCGCCAACGATTGACCATAGACAATCCTGAAATGCTGGAACGTAGCCAGTTTGGCAAAGGAATATGAGAACAGTCCACCCAATATCAGGGCGAGGATGAAACGTGCTACGGTCAGTTCGCCCGAACTCATCAACCTTAGCCCGACAAGGGTCATTACCACGATGCCGCCCTCCAAGAACATCGTGATGAGCGTCATCGGAACAGTAACGCTGAACATGCTCCGCTTCACCCAATGGATATAATCGCGCATACCTCCGAGAACTCGCTCTGTCCGGGTCTCTTCGTGGCTGAATGCTTTAATGATTGGTATTGTAGCCACATATTCCAGAAGGTCTTCCGACATCTTCTGCGTATTTTCCATAAAGTGTCGGAAACTCTTGCCCCAAAACGTTTTAACTGCCATCTGCAAAAGAAATGCCAACGGTAGCAGCGAGATGAGCGACAGTCCCAGCCGCCAGTCCAATACCATAACAATTACCCAAAGCAAAGCAGGGAAAAGCGTTGCCGAGAGGATTTCGGGCAATCCGTGTGCCAGATAAATCTCGATTTGCTCCACGTCGTGGTTGATGATGTTCACCAAGTCACCCACCTTCCGCTCCTGAAAGAAGCCGAGCGGCAGCCGTTGCAAGTGGCTCACGATACGCAACCTCAACCGTGTGAGGGCGTTGTAAGCCGAGCGGTGCGCCCGCCAGATCGACGTTCCGTAAAACACGCCGCGAAGCAGGGCGAACAGCAGCATTGCCGCTCCAACCATCCATATCGCCGTAGAAGTGAGCGTGTCGCTCATCAGTCTGTCCACCGCCCACACCACGAGCAGCAGAGGCAGTGTGCCGAAAACGAGATGCAGTATGACCACCGCATTGGAGAGCAGGCTGCGGCTCTCCCGTTCCTCATCGAGAGGTTTGATTTTTTGTTTATTCATATGTATGTATCGTTTTGATTTTCTAAGATGCAAAAGTACGGAGACGCACAGGGGTAAAATAACCCGAATGAGCATTACACTGCCCGAAAACGATAACTTGACACATATAAAACTCAATAGGGGTATAAGTGTGAATAGTAGGGTTATTTATCTGTTTTATAGGTGGGTAATTTTGCACGGGTTTTCATAAACAGATAAGATATGTCAATCGACTCAATAGTTCATTTATACAAAAGAGTGCTCATCGTCAGCATCCTATTGCTGTGGGCTTATCCGATGTTCGCACAACAGCATTCCATCGAAATAAAAGTTATTGATGCAGAGAATGGAAACAGTATAGAATTTGCCACTGTGCAATGGAAAGGTCTGAACGATCCTTCGTACAAGAACGGTACAACCACCAACAGAAAAGGAGTGGCGAGACTAAATATCCATGCCCATCAAAAACTTGTACTAAGAGTGAGTTATGTAGGTTATCAGACAATTACCGACACAATTACGGCAAATGAAAAGTGTCATACCCTGAAGTTACATCCGGAATCGACAGAATTGGCAAATGTGGTCGTCTTTGGAAAAACAAAAGCACAGGTTATCAGAGAGTCGCCCGAAGCGGTTTCAGTGATAAATGCAAAGGAATTGCAAGGTCGTTCCGTTTCTTTAGAAACCATCTTGAACAAGACCATTGGTTTGAAGGTCGGGCAGACAGGTGGATTGGGAAGCAGTTCGAGGATTATCGTTCACGGATTGGAAGGAAACCGCATTCAGATTCTTTGGGATGGTATTCCGATGAATACGTCGGATGGAGCCTTTTCGCTTGATGAGATTCCGATAGATATTATCGAACGGATAGAGGTCTATAAAAGCATTATCCCTGCACGTTTCGGTTGCGATGGCTTGGGTGGTGCCGTCAATATCGTCACGAAGGAGTTCAGTACGGACTATTTGGATGCTTCGTACGAACTGGGTTCTTACCGGACACACAAGGGAAGTGTCTTCTCGCGCAAGAACTTTCCGAAGAGCGGTATTCTGCTCGGTGCGGGAGGTTATTATACATCGGCAAAGAATGATTACTCATTTAGAGTTCCTGAAAGAGAGAACCTATTGGTAAAGCGAGACCACGACCGTTTTCGTTCGTATATGCTGAAAGGAAAAGTCGCTTTCACAAAACTTTGGTTCGATGAGATTAGTACTGAGTTCGGGTATTACAACCGTTTCAATGAGATACAAGGAGTATTGAAGAATATCCAGCACGCCGAAAACAAATCAGGAATGTTTATGCTCGAAAACAAGCTGATGAAAAGCGGGGTACTGAACAACCGCCTTAACTTCGAGTCGCATTTCTCCCTATCACATACAACGAACAATTTTGTGGATACGGCACGGGTGAATCACGATTTCGAGGGAAACATATATCCGAGTCCGAACGGACAGGGAGAAACGGGAGATGTCCCTCACAACTCGAACGACAAAGGTTTGGAAATCAACGAACGCCTCAACCTTGATTACAGATTGTCCACCAATCATAGTCTGAACCTGAACACGCTTATCAACTATGCCCGAAGACAACCGAGCGATGACATTGCGAGTCAGCATGCTGGTTTTGTCATCGGAGGATTTCCAAGCAAAAAGACCAGTGTCGCTTCGGGACTGACTTGGGAGGCGAAACTCTTCGGCAGGAAACTGACGAATATGTTCTCTGCAAAGTATTTCCATCTCCACTCCGAGATAGAGGATTTGACGTCATACGAGATGATTGAGGCTCCGAAAAAAAAGAGCAATACGACATCGCAGATCGGCTGGATAGAGGCAATGAAGTACGAACCGTTCAGAGGCTTTCATCTGAAGGCATCTTACCAACGGGCAATACGCCTCCCCAATTCGCAAGAGTTGTTCGGCGACGGTATCATCACCTTTCCTGCTGCCGGACTGAAACCGGAGAAAAGCCACAACTTCAATCTGGGCTTCTTGATAGATAAAAACGGCGTACTCGGACTGTCGCGATTGCAATTTGAAGTAAATGGCTTTTATATGCAGGTGAGCGATATGATAAAACTGATGAAACAACATATGGCAGCCGGATATGTGAATGCGGAAAAGGTGCATATCAAGGGTATAGAGACCGAGTTGAAACTGGATATAACGCCGACGCTCTATGCCTACGGAAATCTGACTTATCAGGATGTGCGCGATGTCTTGGACTATTTGCCGGGCACTCAAGCCCTCAATCCGACAAAAGGCTTGCGATTGCCGAATATTCCCTACCTATTTGCCAACTTCGGAGCGGAATATCACAGCGACCGATTGTTCAAGAACTGGTATGTCAAGGCATTCTGGGACGGGAAGTTCACGGAAGAGTTCTTCTACTTTTGGGAACTTACCGAATTGCAGAAACGGCGCATTCCTCGCAGTTTCGTCTATGATATAGGTCTGTTACTGACTTATAAAAACAAATATTCCATCGCCTTGGAATGCCACAACCTGATGAACAAAGAAGTATGGGATCAGTTCCGTCAGCCGTTGGCGGGACGGACGTTTCACCTTAAATTCAGATACGTCTTCTCGAAAGGTATTTTATAATTCTAAACATAAATAAGAATGAGAACAACAACATTGAAGAACATAGCTTTTTCTGCTATGCTGGTCGGCTCCATAGGGCTGACATCTTGCGACAAGAACGACGACCCAAAACCTACGCCCAACGATGTGCTACAGCATTTTGCCTTTGTACATTATGTGGACAAAAGTGCTTATGTCGGCACGTTCGGCGATTTGACTCCTCAAGCAACAGACAACAAGAAAGCATTCGAATTCGGCTTTGGGTGTTATCTATTCGCAAAAGGAAACACGGTACTTGTGCCCGAAGGGAAATTCGGAGATAAGGTACACAAGTTTACAAGAGGAGTGCACGGCGAGCTGCAGAAAGCAGGTACGATGACTTTTGAACAGATGGCGCAACCCGGAGAAATCAACTTCATCGACGAACAGCGGGCATACGTTGCTTTGCACGGAAGGGGCAAGATTGCACTAATCAATACCGCTACGTTGCAAAAGGAGGATGAAATCGACCTCTCGCCTTATGCCGTTCAGGACAATAATCCCGATCCCGGATGCAATGTCATTCGAGACGGAAAGATGTATGTAGCCCTCAACCAGCTCAATTCGCCCCACACCTCCGTACCGGGGACGGGGGCAGAGGTGGCTGTTGTTGACCTTAAAACGAAAAAGACCGAGGTCATCAAGGACAGCCGCACAAGTGTGGTCGGATTGTTTCGTCACTCCGATGCATTCATAGACGAGCGGGGCGACATCTACTTTTACAGTGCCGGCAACAACTTCAACGTTGCCGATAAGGAAGGATTTCTGCGTATCCGCAAGGGAAGCGACCAATGGGATGCTGACTACCTGTTCAACCTGTCGAAAACGACCATCAAGGGAATGGGCAAGACCGGGCAATATATCATAAAGTCTTACTATGCAGGTAACGGCATAGTATATAGTTGTCTGAAAGTAACGGACACTGAATTCAGAATACTCAAGAAAGACTTCCAGCCCGTGAAAATCGACATTTGGAACAAAACCATCGAAAAAATCGATTTGCCGATGACCGACAGTAACGGTTCTTTTGCCATAACCCGCTACAAAGATTTCATCGTCTTTGGTATGACGTGCAATAACGGAACGGGCTACTATACCTACAATACCAAGACGGGCGAATGCTCGCAAACACCCGTTGTTACTGCCGTGGGAGTACCTTCAAGTTTAGTCGCGTTTGAGTAAATCCCATATCGCAAGAGTATTCCCTCAAAAAGGAATACTCTTGTTTTTTTATAGAGCATGTGATTCAACAAGGATAAAAGTATAAGAAAATCTTCTTTTTTGTCCTTGTTTATTTGTAAATTTGCAGAAAGGTATAATGATATGATCATAGAATTTTGTGCAATCAATAAGCCTGAAGATTGGATGGAGATGGTTGCCGAGCAATTTGGCACATCGGTAACGGATAACGGTTTTACCATTCCGCCTTCGGTGGGCAGCGGCTTTTTCAAGCAATACTACCCGTTGCCGTGGCTCACATTGACCTACATCAGTTTTATGGCATACGAACCGATGACAATGGTGCGTCGCTCGGTGGAAAACTCGAAATGGATTCCCGTGATGTTTTATATCAACGAGCACAAACACGAGCAGATTATCGGTACAAGCACGAAAACGGTTGGGGTGGATACACTTGACGGTATCTTTATGCCTTCGAGCAATATCCCTACGGAATGGACTTTCGCGCCTAAACGGCAGTATGAAAACATCACATTGACTTTCAACAAGGATTGGATAGAGCAAATGGATACGGCTCACGAAACCTATATCGGTCGGTTGCTCCTGTCGGACAAGTCTTTTTATCTCTTCGAGACTATCACACCTGCGATGCAACAAGTATTGGATGGCATCAAGGCGATAGCCAAAAGCGATGCGCCTTTCTCTCCCCTCCATCTGCACGGAAAGGCAATAGAACTGCTGACAATATTCCTTGAAAAACTCGAAAAGCGTTCGGAAGTAAAATCTCTTTCCAACTTGAATTTGAACGATGTGGAAGCAGTATTCCGTGTCCGTCGCCGGATTTTACAAAGTTTAAACAACGTACCGAGCATTCCCGAACTGGCACGTGAAGCAGCAATGAGCAGCTCCAAACTGCAAAAATGCTTCAAGCAGGTTATCGGCAAGGCGATTGCCGAGTATGCCCTATCCGAAAAGATGGAATGGGCAAAACGACTGCTTTCCACTCGTCTTTACTCTGTATCCGAAGTAGGCTATAAAATCGGATATGCCAATCTCAGCCACTTCACGGAGGCTTTCCGCAAATATCACAGAATAAAACCCAAGCAATATCTCGACTCTTTGTGAGTTTTATGCAATAGGGATATTACTTACCGTTTGAGGGTTATTTTGCCCTGAACAATCTTCAGAACTTTGTCTGCAAAAACCATCAGGCAATATGAAAAGACTTATTAAAAACGCATCTTTTGAGATGCTATTCTCTAATAAAAGTACGGAAGCAACCGATGACCTTATCAGAGAAATCATAAAGTTGGGGAATAGTGAAGAAAATCTTGTTTCATTGTTTCGCACATTGAACTTTACTCGATTCCATTTAAGAGGTATGGTTGAAAAAATAGGTATAACAACCGAAATGGGGAAAAAATGTATCGGAACTGCTCTGTGTTATTGACACAGAGTTGCTATTGTTGAGGATGCGAATGCAGGGGCTTCTTCCTGCTTTGCCAGTCAGACCTGCGAAGAAACTCCGATGGACAGGCAGGGCAACAGACTTGGTCGAACTACTCTATGCACTCGATACCTATGGCTGTATTAACGATGGTGAAATTGGTATAGAAGAATTGGCAGATGCCTTTTCTGAAATCTTGGGTGTAGAAATCAAGAACTGCTACAACGTCTATATGAACATGAAACACCGCAAGGATGACAGTCGCACCTATTTCCTTGATGACCTCCGAGAGAAAATGAACAAACGAATGGTTGAGAGTGACCTGAAAGGCGGAAAATACAAGAAACGATAAATGCATTCAAATGCTTAATCAGGCTTCCCAAAATGAGAGGGAAGCCTGATTTTTGTTCATTAAGGAATAATAATGCACAGTAAAAGGCTATTGCCGATGTTGCCATTTCTCCTGAAACTCACGGGTGAGTTGTACGATTTCACCTCCAATTATTGCCAATTCAAACGTCATTTTCTCCAACTTGGCAAGCATTGCAAAGGCTTTTTTCTCAGTAAAGTTGCTCTTCAAAGCGACAACTGTCTGGTTGTAATTCACTCCGACACTGCGAAATTGTCCGTACAAAGTCGTCAGTTTTTGATAATAGTCAAGCAAGGAACGATCCACTTTTATCACTCGGAAAGTCTCGTTAAAGACCCTTGCCTTGATGAATAGTGACAGACTTGGCACACCGCTTTCCTCTTTCATCGTGAGGAAATGAGCGTATTCCGTCGGCGTGAAATTGACCGAAACACGCTTTTCTGTCTTCTCTTTGGAGCGTGCGCTCCGAATTTTCTTCATTTTCATTTCTTACTTTGGATTTTAGTGTTTCACGGCGTAACCGGCATTCAGAATGTGGCATTCTCTCCTCCAAGAAAAAACGACTTCGGAGTTTTTTCAGCTCTCTGCAAGAGCAAGGGTTTTATGCTGCAAAAACGGAGTCGTGCTGCATAAAACATACCTTGCTATTTGCCCGATGCAAATAAGTCTGTCCATGAAGGACGAAAACGAATCACTCAAAAAAGAGCACTTTATGTCTCGAAAGCTTCGGCTTACCGCTTGGGTGCAAAATTACTAAGCGTCATGTCTAACTCCGTTACCTCATATGAAGTCACAACTATCCAAATTAACGCCACAAGTACGCACTAAAGGAAATCACGCTGATTACAGCATCTCCGAGCCATATATTTGCACTGTCGAATATGTCGGTGGAGGGATGCGTCTTCGATAACATCACGTTTCGATGAGCGATATAGGCAAGGGGGGATATCAAAGAACATATCCTTGATTCTCTCACTCGAACGTTGGGATGTGCGAAAGCAGATACAATCGAACGGTTGTCCTGATAAGCGAAAATGGAACACCCTGTAGGAATACATAAACAATAAGGGGATTCTATCCACGGCAGTTTCAATCTTCGATAATGGGCGGATTCTTTCGGAGAGGGGAATATGCCCGTATTGAAACAGATAATAGAATGTATCACAATTAAAACAAAAAAATATGACAGAGAAGAAAACCGGAACGATTGATTCCATTGCCATTCGAGAACTTATCTCGCAAGGTATTCCCATGAAACAAAAAGAGAGTGAGATGAAACGCTCTCTATCAGAAGAGCAGTGTGTCGAATCGAAACGTCCAAATGACGAACCAATATCAAAGGATTTTTCAAAAGTCCCAAGAAGAGAAAGGCGAAAGGCTGACGAGGGCGATTATGAGTCGCTTTTCATCTGTCGCAATACTTTGAAAAATCGCAAGACCATCTATATTGCCAAAGAGTTGCAAGACACGCTGGCGGAAATAGTCATGTCGATGAGAAACAGAGATGTGACCATTGGTATCTATGTGGAGAACATTATCCTTCATCACCTTGAGACCTACAAAGATGAAATCAACAGATTGGCTGAAATGAAATTTAGGAAACTGTTGTAAATTCCTATCTTCAGCTGTTTAAAATGGAACTGTTCTTCTGCTTGCCGTCCTTTCCTACAATGTCGGGACGGGCAGGTTGCTCGGATACGGCAAGCATTCCAAGAGTAGATTGCTGCGGAAGACAGAATCGGGAGACAGGAATTTCTACCGTGAATTTGTCTCTTTCTGCCGATACAAGGGCAAAGTCCTCAGAGGACTTGTCAAACGATGAAATGTGGAGTTTGCCCTGATCTATGTACTCTGATGCCCAAATACACCTCTTGCGCCATTTTTATGCTCCACAAGAGGCATTTTCTTGCTGTTTTATTCGCCTTTCTCATTGTGAATGAGTAACTTTGTGGCAAACTCTATAATATACAAATTCTGAGACAGAAATTTACTTTAATCACATTGGGAGTAAAAGCTTTTCCAAAGGCATTGGCTTTCTATGAGGGTTTGGGATGGAAGAAGTCGGAACAACGTGTAAGTGAACAACTCTATCCCTTTACGGTAAAGTAATTCTTTCTTCTATAAGAAAATTTTGAAAGAATATATGGAGTGGTTATTATCTGAGATTATACACAAGAACATAAATCAAAGAAAGCTATATGGATTTTGATGCATTGTTAAAACAACTTCAGGATTGGTCTAATAAAGTCCCATTGCTCGTATTAGGTAGTGGTGCTTCTGTTTCGTTTGGATTGCCTTCAATGTGGACACTTGGCGAACACTTGAAACACACATTAGACTTTGAAGAGGATCCAGATAGAAAACAATTTGAGGCGTTTAAAAGAAGTCTTGAAGAAACAAAGGATTTAGAGAAAACATTGTTAGAAATACAACTCAACGATACCGTTCTAAAATCTGTACTTAAAGCAACTTGGGAACGAATCTCTGAAACTGACCTAAAAGCATACAAACAATTTGTTTTGAATGGAGAGGGAGTGCCATTGGCAATATTAATGAAACATTTGCTTTCAACGACTAATAGAAAACTTTCCATAGTTACTACCAATTATGATCGTATTGCAGAATATAGTGCAAGTATTGCAAACGCTTTTATCTGTACAGGATATGCTCACAACTATATTGGACATTTTTCAGACAGCATTCATACGAATGCCTTGGCAAATATAAAAGGATATAGCGGACAGGTTAATATATGGAAGGTCCATGGATCATTAGACTGGTTTGAAACACCGAATAAAGAAAACATTCATTTGCCACTATGTAAAAATATTCCACAAGGCTATAAGCCATTGATTGTAACTCCCGGACTTAGCAAGTATGCTGAAACACATAAAGAACCATATAGAACTATTTTTACACAGGCAGATACAGAAATTCAAAACGCAAATGGATTTCTGTGTATTGGTTACGGGTTCAATGATGAACATGTTCAACCAAAACTCATTCAACAGATAAAATCAAAACCAATAATTGTAATCACAAAAGAATTAACCCCAAAAACAAAAGAGGCAATAATTGATGGAGATTGTAAGAATTACATACTTATGGAAGAAAGCCGTGGCAACCACACAAAAATATATTCTTCAAATCAGGGAGAACATACAATTGAAGGCGTTAGCTATTGGCAACTTTCAGAATATATCAAACTAATAAAATAGGAAATATGGCAATTTTTGATTTTGAAGATAATGCTTCTATCGGAACTGTTTTTAGCGTTGACACAGCAACGCTTATCGTAAAAGTTGAAGAACTTGATAAGTTAAGAAAGTTACAGGTTAATCATTTGGTTGCAATCAAAAGCTCAAAAGCTGGACAATATTTAATTGGAATTATAAATCGTATAACTCGTAAGGCTACTGATGATGAGCAACCAGTAGGTGAAGATTTAGGATTGAATAATTTTCTTTTTACAGAAAATATTCTGAAAGTGAACTTAATTGGGACATTGTTAAATAAGCACGGAGAAAAAGAGAATGTGTTTAAAAGAACGCTTGATACTGTTCCAGAAATAGAGGCCAAATGCTTCCCTATAGACGGAGAAAACATTACAAGGTTTATGCAAACTATTTCCACGAAAGAGAAATATCAAATACCTCTTTCTATTGGGAAATATTCTATAGATGAAAATGCAGAAGCATTTTTGGATGGAGATAAACTATTCCAACGGCACGCAGTTATTGTAGGAAGTACTGGTTCGGGGAAATCGTGGTGTGTTGCCAAAATTATTGAACAGATTGCTAAATTACCAATGGCAAATTCTATCTTGTTTGACATACACGGAGAATATAGTGGAGAGAATTTTAAGGCAGACGGAATACAGCATTTCAGAATTGCCAATCCTTCTGATTTAGGGAAAAAAGGTAATCTTACAAACGGCATTTTGATGTTGCCTTATTGGTTATTGACTTACGAAGAGATGTTAACAATGTTGCTTGACCGTAGTGATAGCAATGCCCCCAATCAAGCAATGCTATTTTCTAAAACCGTATTTACAGAAAAACAAAAATATCTTGATGAAGTGAAAGATACTATTTTCAAAGATAGTATTACTATTGATAGCCCTATCCCTTATAAATTAGAAAAGGTGCTTCAAGAATTAAAACGCCTTGACGAAGGAATGGTTCCTGGAGCTGCAGGAAAAGAAAAGCAAGGTCCATTCTTTGGAAAGTTGACAAGATTTATTCAACGACTTGAAGCAAAAAAAGACGATAAACGTATTGGGTTTCTTTTCCAAGTTTCAGATGATGAATTACAGTTAAATTGGTTAAATGATCTTTGTAGTGCTTTAATGCATGGTTCAGAACTTAATGGTAAAAAAGCAGGCGTTAAAATTATTGATTTCTCGGAGGTTCCATCAGATGTTTTGCCATTAGTAATTGGATTGGTTGCAAGAATTATTTTCACCGTTCAACAATGGACAACAAAAGAAAATCAACATCCAATTTGTCTGCTTTGTGATGAAGCTCATTTATATATTCCTGAAAGAACCAGTCAAGATGCTGTTTCTGAATTAAGTTTGAAAAGTTTTGAAAGAATTGCAAAAGAAGGAAGAAAATATGGCGTTAGTCTAGTAGTAATAAGCCAAAGACCAGCAGAGGTTAATAGAATAGTTTTAAGTCAATGCAACAACTTTATCTCATTACGGCTTTCTAATGCAGAAGATCAAACCGTAATTAAAAGACTTTTACCCGATAATCTTGCCGGTCTAACAGAAGTTCTTCCAATCTTAGATATTGGAGAAGCATTGGTAGTAGGAGATGCTTCTTTGTTACCGACAAGGATTTTAATCTCAGAACCAATAATTAAGCCTGACAGTGCAACTATAAAATTTTGGAAAGAATGGAGTAATAAGTGTGCTAAACAAGATATTGCAAATGCAGTAATTGGACTTCGCAAACAATCCAAGTTCTAATATAAAAATCATATTGTATTTAGAGGTTTGCTGATGTTGTTTTTTGTTATCACCCCCATACAATTGAAGGATTCACAAGAAAAAAAACAATGGATAAGAATAGTATATTACAATATAAATCAACTTTTGACGGCATTGTTCGGCATATAGAAAGTGATGATGCCAAAGATCAAATCGAGGTTTGGTTTGCACGAGAACTGCAAACGATATTGGGCTATGCTCGCTGGGAGAATTTTCTCGTTGCCATACATCGGGCAGTCGCCTCGTGCAAGTCACAGGACATCAATGTAGATGACCATTTTCGTGAAGTCACGAAAATGGTAGATTTGGGTAGTGGTGCCAAGCGTGAAGTTTCTGATTTTATGCTTACTCGTTACGCTTGTTATCTCATTGCTCAAAACGGAGATCCAAAGAAAGAAGAGATTGCCTTTGCCCAAAGTTATTTTGCTGTTCAAACACGGAAGGCTGAGCTGATAGAAGAGCGACTAAACTTGCTTTCTCGCTTGGAAACACGGGACAAATTGAGAGCAGCAGAAAAACAATTGTCGCAAAATATATATGAACGCGGTGTGGACGATAAAGGTTTTGGACGAATACGCTCCAAAGGTGACACGGCTCTTTTCGGGGGGCACACTACGGAAGATATGAAAAAACGGTTGGGCGTGAAATCCAATAGACCGCTGGCAGACTTTCTGCCCACTCTTACCATTGCTGCTAAAAATCTCGCCACGGAAATGACCAATTACAATGTAGAAAACAAAGACCTTTGCGGAGAACCGTCCATCACTCGAGAGCATATTCAAAACAATCAAAGTGTGCGTGCCATGTTGGGAAACCGTGGTATCAAACCAGAAGAATTGCCTGCTGCAGAAGATATAAAGAAGTTGGAACGCAAGGTTACTCGAGATGAGAAGAAAATAGAACAAGCTTCGCAAAAACTTCCGAAGAACAAGAAATAAAAATGATATGAATGAATTTATAACAGCATTGTGTAGTAATGCAAGGAATGGACGAATCCCCGAAGAATATGATTTCTTCGGAGGTCTGATAGGCGAATGGGACATTATTTGGGACGACCATTTGGAAGAAGCCGAACCGAGACGAGTAAAGGGTGAGTGGATATTCTCCCGAGTTTTGGATGGTATGGCAGTACAAGACCTCTTTATCGTTCCCTCTCGTGAGGAACGCCTACGAAACAAACAACCCGATGCAGAATATGGAACGACGCTTCGCATTTTCAACCCTAAGACTATGGCTTGGGATATATTCTACGGTTGTATGGGAGAGGCTATCCAATTGACAGCCCGAAAGGTCGGCGAAGAAATTATCCTAACCGAAAATACGACAGAAAAAATGAGGTATGTATTCTCCGATATTACGACTTCTTCTTTTTTGTGGAGAAAAGAACGAATGAATGAGAATAACGAATGGCAAACCGTGGCGAAAGTAACGGCAGATAGAAAACAAAATAAATGAACTGATGATGAAACAGAAAGTTTTATTTATCATATTGAATGAATACACAGATTGGGAAGGGGCGTTTCTCTCCACGGCTCTTCATGTCGGCGTGATACCGGGTGGCGAAATAAAATACGAAGTGCATACCGTTGCTCCGACCTTGGACGCTGTCCGTTCTATCGGTGGTTTTAAGACCTTACCCGATTATTCTTTCGAGAATATGCCGAAAGATTATGCAGCCTTAGTGCTTATCGGTGGCAATTGTTGGGACACACCCGAAGCAAAACTTGTCGTCCCTTTGGTACAAGAAGCTTTGGATAAAGGTAAAATCGTCGGAGCGATATGCAATGGAGCTTCGTTCCTATGTTCGCATGGTTTTCTGAACAAAGTAAAACATACAGGCAACGGTCTTGACCAACTCAAAAAATGGGGCGGTACTAGTTACATTAACGCAGAGAATTATGTGGAAGCACAAGCCATTAGTAATAAGAACATCGTTACGGCAAACGGTGTAGGACATTTAGAATTCACTCGTGAGATGCTTCTATTGTTGGAAGCTAATACTCCCGAAAACATTGCTTCATGGTATGATTTCTATAAAAACGGATTTGTGAGATAATAAATAATTTCATATGGAAAAGAACTGGGAAAAGAACTTATCCGTATATATCGAAAGAACGATTAGTCCTGACGGAAGAGACACGTTTGAGTCCACACAAGCATTGAGTGAACAGATGTTTGAATTTGCGACGGTCAAGAAAGGGAACAAGGTGATGGATTTGGGATGTGGTTGGGGAAAATCTTTGCAGCCATTCGTTCCTCATTTTATATCCGCTCTCGGAATAGATACGAGCCAAGAGAATATTGCACAGGCAAAGGATGCTTATAAGCACTATGATAATGTTTCGTTTCAGTGTGGTAGCATTCAAAATTTGGAACTGTCGGCTGAAAGCGTGGATTTAATCATTTCCTCGCTCGTTCTGCATCAAGTGGAATGGAATGAGCAGGAAAGACTGTTTGAAACCGTGAAGCAGGTGCTGAAAGCAGAGGGTGAAATGGTAATGGCAGATGAAATCATCTTGTTCAATCCGGACGCATCTCCCGAAAAGTTCAATGAAGTCTATCGCTATCTGTTGGAATATACCACCCCGAAAGAAGTGTATGAAAATCATATCAAGCCATATCTGCAAGAGGGACATATCTATACTTGGCAGGACATGAAAGAGAATACGCCTCCTGAATATTGGTTCCACTCTATCGAAGATTTGAAAGCTACATTGAGGAAAGTTCGTTTGAAGCTTGTGGAGGTTCAAGAAATAACCCCGTTTTTCGGTCTGCTCAAAATCAAACATCAATAATATCAAAAGAATGAAACCAAGAAAGATATACGCTTGTTGGATTTATGTAAGTGATTTACAGAAATCAAAGCAATTTTATCAGGATATAGGCTTTGAGGTGAAACTGACAGATAGAGATTGGATTGAATTTAATTTTGGAGAAACCTCATTTGCCATTCTTCAAAGACCGGCACACAAAGGTGATGTAGTTGCAAGCAAAACAAGAATTATGTTTGAAATTGACGACATCGAACTTATATATGAGGAATTAAAGAACAAAGGAGTAAAGACGATCGGAGAAATAAGAACAGAACCTTATGGAAAGTTACTTACCTTTGAAGACCCCGACGGGCATTGGCTGGAATTTTACCAAAGACTTCCTTTTAGTGATTAAAAGGAATATGAGTATTTGATACTGGCTTCTTGTTACTTTTGAGCCGTCTCAACTCACTGTCAAAAGTAACGAGGTGTTTCTCATCGGGGTTTCTTTGTTCCGTCTGTTCTTCTTGAACGGTTACCTGTTCCATCCTTACTTCAGAATAAATCATCTTGTCTGATTTTATGCGGATTCCAGAGGAGAGGGAGTTGAGTTTCCATTTTCTTTTTACCTGCTTCTCGCATATCCGACCTTTTTTTGCGTCTTTCCGTCGGGTCGGTCGTTTTCGTTTCAGTGGCGTAAAAAGGTAGGGCTTAGGACAAACAAGGTTTTACGGCGAGAATACCCGGAAAACAAAAAGCAGCCCCAATGGACAGCCTTACGAAAATAACTCAGAGAAAATTCTTTTTTCTCACGATATACTCTTATCTTTGCAACAAACAAAGTGGTTCTTTGAAATGGCAAAACAAGGTAGAGTATAGAAGCTCGCTGGTTTCCTTATCGTTACCTCCCTTTATTGATAAACAATATAATCAGTTGATTATTTGACATTTATAGAATTTCCTATGCTTTGCCATATGGATCGTCGGGTTGAACGACAGACCAGCATGTCTGGCAACATGACGTAACGACATGTTCAGTGTTTTATAAGTGCCTTTAAGCGGAAAAACCTTCTTGCTTGTGCGATATGTATCCTTATAACGCTTGTAGAGCATTTCAGCGACGGGAAGGAGCTTGACACGGAACTGCGTACCTGTCTTTTGCCGTTTGTCGATGATCCAATGATCCCCGTTGTCGTCCGTGTGAATATCGGCGTGAGTCAGCTTTGCAACGTCCGAATGGCTCAGGCCCGTAAAGGCGCAGAAAACGAAGACATCCCGGTTGATGCCTGTTCGGTAGTTGGGAAGTTCGACGTCCATGACGGCCTGCAATTCCGAAGCGGACAAATAGCGTCGTTCGGCGTATTGGGGTCTGACATGGAACCCCGCGAAAGGATCGACAGAAATCCAGCCGTTCTTATACGCCGTGTAGGTCATCAGACGCAGTTTCTTGACTCCGGCACAGATCGTCCCGGAAGCAAGCCCCTTTACCGTAGAGAGGTAGACGACGAACTTTTCGATAAAATCCCGCTTCAGCTCTTTGAAAGGAATGTCCTTGACGTGGTATTCGTATTCGAGGAAAGCGGCGAGACGCCTGCGACGCAGACAGTAATCCTCGTAGGTGGAATAGGCGCGGTCTTTGCCCACACGTTTGAGAAAGCCTGCGAGGTATTCGTCAAAAGTCTGCAACAGCAGGCGGCAGTCGTCACCCATACCGAGGAAGGCGTTGCGAACCTTTTCGGCCGTGACATACGAATCACGGTCGCAGAGGCGTTGGTATTGCTTGCCGATATTGGTTTTGATGTTCTCCAACTTTTCATTGAGGCGTTGGGCTTCGAAGCTTTTACCTGCCGCCTTGTTTGCTTTGGCGTCCCAGAGGGAAGAACGAACGGTGAGTTTACAGCTGAACTGCGATATCGTGCCGTTGATCGTAATACGACCCATAACGGGAACCTGACCCGATTTCTCGGACTGCCTTTTCACGTAGAAAAGGACTTTGAAAGTGCTGCGTTGCATAATAACTTGAACTTTGAGGATTTGTTAAACGTTTAGTCAAGTTATTTACCTGTAAACAAGATATTTACTCTTTCCTGCACTTCTCTTTACCTACAAATACCGAACCCCGCGGGGTTCGCCTTATTTCCGGACGCGGGTCAGCCCCCGCTCGGCGGCCAGCCGCTCCATCAGCGCGTAGGCCGCGTCGTATTCGTTGGGAATCTCGCCGTCCAGGATGGCGTTCTTGATGATCTCCTTCATGTCGCCGATCACGCGCCCCGGGCCGATGCCGTAGGTCTCCATGATCAGCTCGCCCGTGATCGGAGGCTGGAAGTTGCGGATGCGGTCGCGCTCCTCCAGGTCCTTCATCTTGCGGCGCACCAGCTCGAAATTCGAAAGGTAACGTTTCACTTTGGCGTCGATGCCCGAGGTGATGTCCGCCTCGCACAGCGTCATCAGCGCCTCCACGTCGTCGCCCGCCTCGAACAGCAGCCGGCGCACGGCCGAGTCGGTCACGAGGTCCTCCGAGAGGATGATGGGCCGCAGGTGAAGGAACACGAGCTTCTGCACGAACTTCATGTGCTCGTTGAGCGGCAGTTTCAGCTGGCGGAAAATCGCCGGGACCATCTTCGAGCCGAGCACCTCGTGGCCGTGGAAGGTCCAGCCCACACGGGGATCGTAGGCCTTCGTGAGCGGCTTGGCGATGTCGTGCAGCACGGCGGCCCAGCGCAGCCACAAATCGCCGCTGCGGCGCGCCACGTTGTCCACGACCTTGAGCGTATGGAGGAAATTGTCCTTATGGGCGTGGCGGCCCCGCTTCTCCACCCCCTTGAGGTTGTGCATCTCGGGAAAAATCCGCTCCAGCAGCCCGGTGAGTTCCAGCAACTCGAAGCCCATCGAAGGGACGGGCGAAAGGACGATCTTGTTGAGTTCGGTGACGATGCGTTCGCGCGAGACGATGCGGATGCGTTCGGCATTGCGGCGGATCGCCTCGAAGGTCTCTTCCTCGATGGTGAAGCCCAGCTGCGAGGCGAACCTGACGGCGCGCATCATGCGCAGAGGGTCGTCGGAAAAGGTGACGTCGGGATCGCACGGCGTGCGGATGATGCACTCTTCGAGGTCCGACATCCCGTCGAAAGGATCGACCAGCTCGCCGAACGTGGCCCCGTTCAGCGACCACGCCATGGCGTTGATCGTGAAGTCGCGCCGCCGCTGGTCGTCCGCCAGCGTGCCAGGTTCGACCTCGGGTTTGCGCGAATCGCGGGTGTAGGACTCCCGGCGCGCCCCCACGAACTCAACTTCGACATTCCGGGCGCGGACCATCGCCGTGCCGAAAGTCTTGAAGACCGAGACCTTCGCCTTCAGTTCGCGCGCGAGCGCCTCGGCCAGCGCAATGCCGCTGCCCACGACCACCACGTCGATGTCGGTCGAAGGCCGTCGCAGGTAGTGATCGCGCACATAGCCGCCGACGACGAAAGCCTGCACGCCCTGCTCGTCGGCAAGGCGCGAAATCCGCCGGAATATGGGATTCGACAACGGCACGCGGCTACTTCACGTGTTGCTTGATCGCATCCCGCCACACCACGTAACCCTCGCCCGTCAGGTGCAGGCCGTCGTTGGTGTAACGCTTGTCCAGCCGCCCCTCGTGGTCGGCCAGCGCCCCCCAGACATCGAGGTAGGTGACTTCCTTCTCGTCGCACAGCGCTTCGAGCCGCTTGTTCAGCGGCACGATCTGACGGCCGTGCTCGTAGTGGTTCCTGAACTTGGCGAAAGACTCGCCATTGACGGGCAGGATGCTCTGCACATAGATCTTCGTCCAGCGCGACTCGGACTGGAAACGGTCGATGAGCCGGGCCACGTTGGCCACGATCTCGTCGGGCGAAACGCCGGCCGCCAGGTCGTTGACGCCGATCATCAGAAACAGTTTCTTGGGATGCCCCCCGACGATCGGGTCGAGACGGTCGAGCAGCCACCCCGAGCGGTCGCCGCTGATGCCGCGGTTCTTGACGTGGCGGTTGTTGAACAGCTCGGCCCACTCGCAGCCGTCGGTGATCGAGTTGCCCAGGAACACGATGTCGCTCGAATAGACCGGGAGCACCTCGAAAAGGCTGCGCCGCTGGAGGTTGTATTCGCTCTGCGCAAAGGCCGTGCACGCGGTGAACAGCGCGGCGGCAAGGATCAGGATGCGTTTCATAGTCGTCAGAATTTAAGTTCGCGCCGGTAGAGCTGCACGGTGTTTTCCAGCCCGTAGTAGAGGGCGTCGCAGATCAGCGCATGGCCGATCGACACCTCGTCGGTCCACGGAATGCGTTCGGCGAACCAGCGCAGGTTCTCCAGCGAAAGGTCGTGGCCGGCGTTCAGCCCCAACCCCTGCCGGCGAGCCTCTTCGGCGGCGGCCAGATAGGGAGCGACGGCCCGCTGCGGGTCGTCGGTATATTCGCGCGCATAGGCTTCGGTGTAGAGTTCCACCCGGTCGGCGCCGCAGGCCTTCGCCCCGGCGACCATCTCGGCCACGGGGTCCACAAAAACCGAGACCCGGATGCCCTTCGCGTGGAAGCGCGCCGTCACGTCGGTCAGGAATGCGCGGTTGGCCAGAGTGTCCCACCCGGCGTTCGAGGTGATGGCATCGTGGGCGTCGGGAACCAGCGTCACCTGCGCAGGGACCACCTCCAGCACCAGGTCGATGAAACCCGGGATGGGGTTGCCCTCGATGTTCAGCTCGGTCGTGAGCGCCCGTTTGAGATCGCGCACGTCGTCGTAACGGATATGCCGCGCATCGGGACGCGGATGGACCGTGATGCCCTCGGCGCCGAAACGCTCGATGTCCAGCGCGGCGCGGACCACGTCGGGCAGATTGCCGCCCCGCGAATTGCGCACCACGGCGATCTTATTGATGTTAACGCTTAACTTTGTCATAATTCTACGCTGTTTCACGGAATGCGGAACGCGATCCGGACAAGCTCAAATAAATTTGGCGCATCGCTCTCCTTTCCGTATATTTGCCGGAGATATGCCACATCCCGGCGCCTTGCCGGGCCGAAAAGGCCTCGGATCGTTCCGGCGTGGTAAAGTTACTTATTTTTTCGAAACTCCGCCGATGAAAATCATACTTTTTTCCCGCGCGCAGATCGCCCACACCCCCGAGGAGATCCGCCAGCTGATCGGAACGATCGGAGCTTTCGGCTTCGATTACGCCGTCAACGAGGAGTTCGCCCCCCTGGTGGAGCAGGCCACGGGAACGGCGCTCCCGCCCGAAAGGATCTACGGCCGCTACATCGGCAAACAGCCTGCCGAAACCGTCATGGTCTGCTACGGAGGCGACGGAACGCTGCTCGAAGGGGTGCACCGTCTCTGCGGCGCGCCGATTCCCGTCATGGGCATCAACGCCGGACACCTGGGGTTTCTGACCAGCGCCCCGAGCAACGGGCTGAACCTGATCTTCCGCGAGATAGCCGAAGGCAACATCGCGACCGAGCCGCGCTCGATGCTGCGCGTCACGGGCGAATTCGCCCGACAGCCCGAATCGCAGCTGGCGCTCAACGAATTCACCGTGCAGCGCCACGGCGCAGGGATGATCTCGGTGGAGACCTACGTCGACCGGCAGATGGTGGCCACCTACCACGGAGACGGGGTGATCGTCTCGACGCCCACCGGATCGACGGCCTATTCGCTCAGCGCCGGAGGTCCCGTCGTGGCCCCGACGTGCCAGTGCCTGGTCATCTCGCCCCTGGCCCCCCACAACCTCACGATGCGCCCGGTGGTGATCCCCGACACGGGCGTCATCACGCTCAACGTGGACGCCCGGCGGGCGGACGCCTTCGTCACGCTGGACAACCGGACCTACCCCGTTTCGCACGGCGCGTCGTTCACCGTGGAGCGGGCCGAACAGACGATTTTTTTGGCCGTGCCGCACAATATATCATTTTACGACACGTTACGGAATAAGATGATGTGGGGAATCGACATCCGCAGTTAATCATTTATCGCATTTTTCCACAAGTTAACAGAATTTTTCCCTATATTTGTGCCCTAATATGAGCGATCAGAAACGCATACCGCAACACGTCGCCATCATCATGGACGGCAACGGCCGCTGGGCCGAGTTGCGCGGCAAAGAGCGTTACGAAGGTCACGCAGCGGGTGTCGAACCCGTGCGGGCGTCGTTGCGCGCCGCGGCGCGCTGGGGCGTGAAGTACCTGACGCTCTATGCGTTCTCGACCGAAAACTGGGGACGGCCCGCGGAGGAAGTGGACTCCCTGATGGAGCTTTTCTGCAAAAGCGTCGTCAACGAAACGCCCGAACTGATCCGCCAGGGCGTCGAGGTGCGCATGATCGGCGACCGGAGCCGTTTTTCGGAGAAGGTCCGCAGCTACCTGGCCATGGCCGAGGAGCAGACTGCGGGAGGACGGACGCTGACGCTGATCCTGGCGCTCAACTATTCGTCGCGGAGCGAAATAACGCACGCCGTGCAGCAGATCGCGCAACGCGTGGAGGCCGGCCAGATCGCCCCGTCGGAGATTTCCGAAGAGACGATCAGCACCGCGCTCTACACGGCCCCCTACCCGAACCCCGACCTGATCGTCCGCACCAGCGGCGAACAGCGGTTGAGCAATTTCCTGCTGTGGCAGGCCTCCTACGCCGAACTGTGGTTCCCCGAAGTGCTGTGGCCCGACTTCACGGAGGAGGAGTTCGACCGCGCGATGGAGGAATACGCACGGCGCGATCGCCGCTTCGGACTGGTTAAATAGATGACTTTAGACTATATTTAATAGATGAATTATTCCGGTAAGATATTCACGGCAGCAGCTGCCCTCGTGCTATGCTGCTCGAATATATTCGCCCAGGAGCAGAATCCGCAGGACACGACGGCGGCTCCGAAGCCTGCGATTTCAGAAAACGCCCCGATGTTCCGAAGCGAGGGCGAACCCAGGCTCTATTACATCCGCGACGTCAACGTCCACGGCGTGCAATACCTCAACCCCGAGATCCTCAAGTCGTCTGCCGGACTGATCGCAGGCGACTCGGTCTACCTGCCGAGCAACTTCATCTCCAACGCCATTTCACGGCTCTGGAGCCAGCGTTTTTTCTCGGACGTGAAGATCGGCGCCGAGATCGAGGGCGACAGCCTCGACCTGGAGGTCTTCCTCAAGGAGCGTCCCCGCGTCTACAACTGGGAGTTCGAGGGCATTTCGAAGGGCAAGAAGAAGGACCTGCTGGAAAAGCTCAAACTCAAGCGCGGAAGCGAACTCTCGGACTACGTCATCGACAAGAACAAGAAGCTCATCCATAACTACTGGGCCGAAAAGGGATTCCGCAATACGGAGGTGGACGTGCGTATCGACAACGACACGCTGCGCCCGGGACAGGCCGTGACGGTGACCTTCCTGATCGACCGCAAGGAGAAAGTGAAGATCGGCAAGATCAACTTCGTCGGCAACGAGCAGTTCAACGACAAGCGCCTGCGCCGCACGTTCAAAAAGACCCACCAGAAGTCGATCAACTTCTTCAAGGGGACCAAACTCAACGAGAACGACTACGAGGCGGACAAGGAGCTGCTGATCGACTTCTACAACTCGCGGGGCTACCGCAATGCCACCATCATACGCGACTCGATCTACCCGATCAACGAAAAACGGCTGGGCATCGACCTCGAAGTGTCGGAAGGCAACAAATACTACATCCGCAACGTCTCGTGGGTGGGCAACTCGGTCTATGAAACCGAAGGGCTGCAACAGATGTTCGGCGTCAAGAAGGGCGACATCTACGATAAGAAGACGATGCACAAGCAGCTGGGCATCGGCAAGGAGACCGATCCCGAAGCGACATCCGTGTCGTCGCTCTATCAGAACGAAGGCTACCTGATGTCGCAGATCGAACCCGCCGAGACGATCATCGCCCCGGACTCGATCGACATCGAAGTCAAGGTCTTCGAAGGCAAGCAGTTCACCATCAACGAAGTCGGCATCACGGGCAATCAGCGCGTCGACGACGAGGTGATCCGCCGCGAGCTGGACACCCGTCCGGGCGAACTCTACAACCGCGCGCTGCTGATGCGCACCATCCGCCTGCTGGGTTCGATGGGACACTTCAACCCCGAGGCCATCATGCCCGACATCAAGCCCGTTTCGAACGAGCTGGTCAACATCAACTGGCCGCTTGAAGAGCAGGCTTCCGACCAGTTCAACATCGCCGGCGGCTGGGGTTCGGGAACCTTCGTGGGTTCGGTCGGCATCACGCTGAACAACCTCTCGATCAAGAACACCTTCAAGAAAGGCGCATGGCGCCCCTACCCGATGGGCCAGAACCAGCGGCTCTCGCTCTCGGCGCAGACCAACGGTACGTATTACAAGGCCTTCGCGTTCAGTTTCACCGACCCCTGGATGGGCGGCAAGAAACCCAACTCGTTCACCCTCTCGGCACACTTCTCGGAGCAGAACAACGCCTATTACGTATGGCAGACCAGTACGCAGTATTTCCGGACCTACGGCGTCGCCGCCGGTCTGGGCAAGCGTCTGAACTGGCCCGATCCCTATTTCACGTTCTACGCCGAAGCCAGCTACGAACGCTACGCGCTGAAAAACTGGTCGTCGTTCGTGATGACGAACGGCGCGGCCAACCTGGCATCGATCAAACTGGTGTTCGGCCGCAATTCGGTCGACCAGCCGATCTACCCGCGCCGCGGTTCGGAGTTCAGCGCCTCGGTGCAGGCCACGCTTCCCTACTCGCTCTGGGACGGCAAGGACTACAAAAAACTGGAGCAGATCGCCAACAGTTCCAACTCGACCTCCGCAGAGGCGGACCGGGCCAACCAGGAGCGCTACCGCTGGGTGGAGTTCCACAAATGGCAGTTCAAGGCGCAGTGGTTCCAGTCGTTCCTGAAAAACTCGAACCTCGTGCTGATGCTCAAGGCCGAAATGGGATACCTCGGCAGCTACAACAAGTATAAGGTTTCGCCTTTCGAACGCTACGAAGTCGGCGGCGACGGCATGTCGGGATACAATATATACGGTATCGACATCATCGCGATGCGCGGTTACGAGGACGGCGCGCTCGACCCCGGCAGCAACTACTCGCGCGGCTACAACAAATACACCGCCGAACTTCGCTACCCGATCATCCTCAAACCCTCGTCGCAGATCTACGTGCTGGGATTCCTCGAAGGCGGTAACGCATTCGACTCGTGGAAGAAGTTCTCGCCCTTCAAGATCAAACGTTCGGCCGGTTTCGGCGTCCGCCTCTACCTCCCCGTGGTGGGTATGCTCGGTATCGACTGGGGTTACGGATTCGACGCTCCGGCGAACTCCTCGACCAAGAGCGGCAGCCAGTTCCACTTCGTTCTGGGACAACAATTTTAGCATGATCCGAACGGCCGCACCCGCGGACCGGCATTCAAAATCCCCTGAATCCCCCTCGCCAAAGGGAGCTCAAATAAAACGGGGCGTGGCAATAAATTTGAAAGAAAAGAGTTATATTTATAGCAGCAATCCGGGAAACCGGCTGAATATTAACTTAAAAACAACAGGATTATGAAACGGCTGATTTTAATTGCGGCATTCATTCTGACGGCAGGGACACTCGCGGCGCAGAACTACATAATCGTCAACAGCGAGAAAGTGTTCAAATCAATCGACGCCTACAATACGGCTATTTCCGACCTGGATAAGCTCGCCAAGCAGTACCAGGACCAGGTGGACGCCAAGTTTGCCGAAGTCGAGGCGCTTTACAACAATTACGTGAGCCAGAAAACCTCGCTCTCGGCCGCTGCGCGCCAGACCCGCGAAAACGCCATTCTGAACAAGGAGAAAGAGGCGCAGGAGTATCAGGAAAGCCTGTTCGGACAGGAAGGCACGCTGATGAAAAAACGTATCGAGGTGATCTCCCCGATCCAGAAACAGGTCTTCGACGCCATCGAGGCCTACGCCAAGCAGGCGGGCGCCGACCTGGTGCTCGACTCGGCGAACAACCCCACGCTGCTCTACACCAATCCTTCCGTAGAGCGGACGCAGCAGGTGATCGACGCGCTCAAGAAATAACCGACATCAAAACATTAACTGATAAAACTGTATGAAAAAAGCAATCAAACTGACCCTTGCGGTTGTGCTGGTGATGGGCGCCACATCGCTCTTCGCCCAGAAATTCGGACGCATCAACACCCAGGAAATCATCATGGCGATGCCCGAGACCAAGACGATGCAGGAGAACATGGACACCTTCGCCAAGGAGTTGTCGGACAACATCGAGACGATGAACGTCGAATTCAACACCAAGTTGCAGGATTTCCAGAAAAACTACAACACCTTCAGCGACGCCATCAAGGAGGTGAAGGAGAAGGAACTGAACGATATGCAGACCCGCACCCGCGAGTTCCAGGAGCGCGCACAGCAGGATTACCAGAAGAAACAGAACGAACTGCTCGCCCCGATCATCGACAAGGCGAAAAGCGCCATCGACAAGGTAGCGGCCGCAGGCGGATTTCTGGTCGTGTTCGACACGTCGACGGGATCGCTGGCTTACTTCGACGAGGCTACGCTGACGGACGTCGCGCCTGCCGTGAAAAAGGAACTGGGCATCACCGACGCGCCCGCAGCAGCGCCTGCCGCCAAATAAATCTTCATGCGGATCGGTCCGCCGACAGAGCATCGAGCGCCGACCCGTGAGGTCGGCGCTTTCGTTTTCAGAGACCCGCAGGTCGAAAAGCGCGCGGTAGTGTTCATAAGGTTGAAGAATCGAACATTTTGAATGATACCCGACTGATCATTATTATATTTGTCGAAATTTAAGCGAAACTATGAACCAGACGAATTCAGAAATGCCGATATCGAGTTTTACCCTGAACGAACTCATCACAATGGCCGGAGGCGAAAAGCGTCCGGGAATTATGGGCGAATGCATCGCCGTAAACAGCGCATCGGAAATGGAGATATTCCGGTTCCCGAGCCGCCTGAACGCTCTCATTATCGGCGTCGGAACCGAAGGCGAGACTTCACTCACGTCAAACCTTCAGGAATTCCGGCTCAAAAAGGATTCGCTCTTCATCTTCAGCCCCAAGCACATCCTGCAAGTACAATCCAACAACCGTTTCAAGGCCCATCTTATCGTCATCGCCCCGGATTTTCTCAAGCGCATCAACATCGACACCAAACGCATGATGCCGCTTTTCCTGCAATTCGGCTCGCTCCCCTGCATGGAACTCACGCACGCCGAGAGCCAGTCGCTCCGGAGTTTTATCTCGATGGTCGAACAGGAACTGAAAGGCTCCGAGACGGACTTTTCGAGCGAGATCATCGGCGGACTGATCGCCGCGACGATCTACAAGGTCGGGGACATCCTGACCCACTACCTCACGGAGCATCCCGAGGTCGACAGCCCGATACACAACCGTGCGGAGGAGTATTTCAGGCAGTTCACCGAGCTGCTCGGCGAACACTACAAGCACGAACGCAGCGTGGGATTCTACGCCCGGCAGCTATGCATCACGCCCAAATACCTCACCACGCTCATCAAGCGCATCAGCGGCAAATCGGTATCGGAATGGATCGACAACTACGTGATCCTTGAAGCCAAGACGCTGCTCAAATATTCGAACATGAGCGTGCAGGAGATCGCCTATTACCTGAATTTCCCCAACCAGTCGTTCTTCGGCAGTTACTTCAAGCGCAATGCCGGCATGTCGCCGTCGCAGTACAAGGCGAAGAAGTAAAAGCCGAACGTTAAAACGGGTAACCCACGCCGAAGTTGAGCGCCGTGTTCTTCCACTTGAAATTGTGGATCCACCGCTCGCCCGAGGGGTTGTTGGGATTGTGCAGCTGAATACCCCAGTCGAGGCGCAGCACGGCGAACTTGATGTCAAAACGCAGGCCGAGTCCCGTGTTGAATCCCAGCTGTTTGTAGAAACGGTCGAACCGGAACACCGTATCTTCGGACTCACCCGAATAGTGCCGGATATACCAGATGTTGCCCAGATCGAAGAAGGTCGCGCCGTGGATCATGCCCCAGACCGGGAAGCGCAGTTCGAGGTTGGCTTCCAGCTTCACGTCGCCCGTCTGGACCGGAAAATCGTTGTGGGGATTGGCCACCGAACCCTGCCCGAGGGTTCGGGGCGTCCAGCCGCGCATGCCGTTGCTGCCGCCGCAATAGAACTGGCGGTCGAAAGGTACGGACGAAGAGTTTCCGTAAGCCATCGCCACACCGCCGTAAAGCCGTCCCACCAGCGCCGTAGCGCCCCCCAGCATGATTTTCCGGCTGACGCTCAAATCGGTGCGGAAATACTGCGAATACTCGATGCCGAAAATCGTATACTGCTCCTTTCCCTTGGCCGGCGAGAAGAAGGCGTGCTCGACGGCGTCGATCAGGTTGCCGGCGGTCTCGGCGTTGAACCGGATGTTCGTGGCGTTTCCGCCGAGGTTCTTGCGCTGGTTGTTATAGCCGTAGCCGAACGAAAGGCCGCCGATGAACTGGGTCTTGAAACTGTTGATCAGGTATTTGTTGGAGGTATTGCCCAGGAATTCGGGATCGACCGGGCGAGTCATGTCGACCACGTTGATGTCGATCGGCCGCAGCGAGAAGGACGAATAGCGGCTGTTGGTCCACATGTAGGTGATGCCGGCGCTCGAAAGCGTACGGGCGTAATAGGGGCGGTCCTGAAAATTGATCGACAGTTCGACCTTGGTCTTCGGCTGGTTCACCGTGCGGAAACGGCCCGTACGCCAGGGCACGAGGAACCGCGGGAAGGTCAGTCCGGTCGTGACGCCGAATTCGGTGGCCCGTTTGCGCCTGGCGTCGGGAGCCTTCATAAATTCGTAACCCGCCGTGAAGGAGAGGTCGAACGACTCGGCGCCGCGGAAAATATTGCGGTTCTGATAACCGACGGTGGCCTTCAGGCCGTAGAAACTCGACGTGGTGCTGCCTTCGAGATCGACCTTGACGCTCTGCTTGAGCGTCGGCGTGCAGAGAATGTTGCACGTCAGGTAGCCCTCGCGCGTGTAGAGCGTCTGCGTCGAATCGGCCGAAGCGCCGATGAAGGAGACGATGTCGGTGACGTCGGCCGACCGGGGCTGCTCCTCGAAGGCGATTTTCGCGCTCTTGAAATACCCCAGCGCCATCAGGTCGGAATAGGCGCGGTTGACCTGCGACGAGTTGTAGACGTAGTTGGGATAGAGCGGCACGGCCTGACGGAGCACCGGAGGGCGCAGGTTGGGCCGTTTCTCGTAGATGATGTTCAGACCGCGGTAGTAGACCGTATCGAGCCGCGAAAGCAGCGTCGTGTCGGTCCGTGCGACGGTGGGGTCGTAATCGGGGAAAATGTTGATCCGGTCGATACGGTAGACCATGTTGTTGTCCATCACGGGCAGTCCGCGTTCGTCATAGCCCGTGAGATACTGTTTGACGATCAGCCGCAGGTCGATCAGCCGCTCCTTCTCGAACATCCGCGCGGCGTAGGAGATGTTGTTGACCGAGAAATTGTAGTACCCCCGCTCCTTGAGGTAGGCGGCGATGCGCTCCCGCTCGGCATCGAGGACCGACACGTCGTAAATATCGCCCGTATGCAGCAGCGTATTGACGGTGTCGGGCAGCACGATCTGTTCGAGGAAGTTGTCCTGGAACTCGTAGGAAACGGAGTCGATGCGGTAAGGCTCGCCCTGGCGCGTGCGGAAGGTGACCGTCGCACGCTTGCGGCGCGAAACGGTGTCGACCTCATAGGTCGCCTGCGAGGAGAAAAAACCCTTCGAGTCCATGTAGACCTTCAGGTTTTCGGCGCTCTTCTGGGTCAGCCCCATGTCCAGCGTCACGGGCGCCTGCCCGATCTTGCGCTTCCAGTTGTTCCAGCGGTTGTCCTTCGCAGGGTCGGCCTGCTCGTAGAGCCAGACGTAGAAATTCGTCCCGAGGAAGCGTTTGTTGGGAGTCTGGCGCACGTACTTCTCCATGTCGGAAGCCGTGATGCGTTCCTTGCGGGGCGTGGACCGGTCGTCCTCGATCTTTACTTTTTGCAGAAAATACTGTCCTTCGGGAATGTGGCGCGTGACGCTGCACGCCGAGCACAGCAGGCCCAGCAGCGCGGCGGCGAGTATGCGACACGATCCCCGCACGGCGTCAGTTGTTGAAGAATCCCTTCTCTTTCAAAAGGGCGAAATAGGACTCCGAGATGGCGAGGTTGTCCTTGCGCACGTAACGCCGCTGGGTGAAGACCTGCGCCAGGTTCGGGAGGCCGTTTTCCGCCAGCAGACGTTTGGTAAGCTCCGACTCTTCGCGCTCGGCCCACAGTTCGTCGATCTCGGCGGCCGTGTAATCGGTGTACTTCTCGTAGTGGACCACGGCTTCGAGCGGCAGGCGGTCGGTCAGTTCGGGCGACTCGTCGGGATAACCCAGGACCACGGTGGTGAGCGGAATGACCCCCTTCGGAAGTTCCAGTATCTGCGAAATGTCGCCCGCGGTGTAGATCGTCGTACCGAGGTAGCAGATGCCCAGCCCGTGCATTTCGGCCTCGACGCAGAGGTTCTGCGCGGCCAGCAGGGCGTCGGTCGAAGCGTTCAGGAACCACGCGAAATTGTCGTAGGCAGGGTCGGCGTCGCGCTGCTCGCACCACATCGTGAAACGGTGAATATCGGCGCAGACGGTCACCACGCACGGAGCCTGGCGGACCATCGGCTGGTTGAAATGGCACGGCGCGAGCCGTTCGCGGAGCGTTTCATCGCGGGTCACCACCAGCGAATAGAGCTGCATGTTGCCGCACGTCGAAGCGCGCAAGGCGGCTTCGAGACACTCGCGCAGCACCTCCTCGGGAATGGGCGTCGGGCGGAATTTACGTATCGAACGATGCTTGAAAAGCACACTTTTCATAAAGGTCTGTTTTTTGAATCCTGGCATAAACAATACAATCCGCCCGCCGTTGCACGCCCGGGCGGATATTTTTCACAAAATTAGCAAAACTTTTAGAAGTTTTACTATTTTTGCCAAGACATAACCATTCAAAAAGTGCAGACGGCATTTGCAAAATACGAAGGAGCAGGCAACGACTTCATCCTGATCGACAACCGCGAAGGCGGCTTCACACCCCGTGCGGAACTTATCGCAGCCTTGTGCGACCGTCATTTCGGCATCGGAGCCGACGGGCTGATGACCCTCGCCCGGAACGCGGAGATCGACTGTTCGATGCGTTATTACAACGCCGACGGGTCGGAAGGCGAGATGTGCGGCAACGGCGCCCGCTGCTTCGCGCTTTTCGCCGAACACCGGGGCATCGGCGGGGAGACCAAGTTCTTCGATGCCGCAGACGGGCTTCACACCGCCCGCATCCGCCGCCTGAAAGGCACTTCGGGAGAGATCGAGCTGGGCATGATCGCCGTGCGGGAGATCCGCACGGGCGACGGCTGGTGGTTTCTCAACACGGGCGTCCCGCACTACGTCGAATTCGTCGACGACCTCGAAGCGGTCGACGTGACCGGCCGCGGACGGGCCATCCGCCGCGACACGACGCGCTTCCCGCAGGGCACGAACGTCAATTTCGTGCAGATCACAGGCGACGGCACGATCCGCATGCGCACCTACGAACGCGGCGTGGAGAACGAGACCCTCGCCTGCGGCACGGGAGCCACGGCCGCGGCCATCGTGACGGCCTTCGCGCGGCAGCCCCACACGACCGATTTCCGCATCACCGTACCCGGAGGAGCGCTTGCGGTACGGTTTTCGCATGAACAGGGAACACAAACCTATACGGACATCCGCCTGACGGGACCGGCGCGCCGCGTCTTCGAAGGAGTGTTCGACAGCGAAAATTTCTAAAACCAACCATTCATTTCCCCATGAAAACACAAAAGGGAATCCGCGAACACGACGCGGATGAACTTCGGAAAGCCAAACGTCTCGAACCGATACGCAAGAGCGGCAAGGAGCGCCACGCGCTTTACAGCAGTTTCGACGAAGAGGACGAGGAGGAGATCCTGCCCCTCAAACGCGAGTCCGTTCTCGACTACCTCGACGAAGAGGAGGAATAAATCCAGATTCAATGATCGAAAAATTCATCATGGCGGGTCCCACCGCCCTGCACGTCTGCGACTCCCAGAAAGGGGACAAATGCGTCGTGCTCCTGCACGGATACCTCGAATCGATGCTCGTCTGGGAGGATTTCGTTCCATTCCTCTACAAAGAGCTTCGCGTGGTTACGTTAGACCTGCCCGGTCACGGCATCTCGGTCGTGACGGGCGAGGAGCATTCGATGGAGTTCCTCGCCGACACGGTGGCCGACGCCCTCCGGGCGCTGGGAATCCCCCGCTGCACACTCGTCGGGCACTCGATGGGCGGCTACGTAGCCCTGGCCTTCTGCGAACGCCATCCCGACATGCTCAACGGAGTTGTGCTGTTAAGTTCGACACCCAACGCCGACACGCCGGAGAAGGCCGAAAACCGCCGCCGCGAAATCGCCCTCGTAAAGGCCGGGAAAAAGGATACGCTGGCCCGCGTGGCCCCCGAAGCGGGCTTCGCCGAGGACAACCGCACCCGGATGAAAGACTACATCGAGGACCTCACCGAACAGGTTGCCGTCACCGAGGACGAAGGAATCGTAGCGCTGCTCAACGGCATGATCGCCCGCAAGGACCGGAACGAGATGCTGCGCGCCTCGAAGGTTCCCCAGCTCTTCATCCTCGGACGCAAGGACAACTACATCCCTGTCGAAGCGGCCGAAAAGCTGGTGGAAGGGCATCCGCAAGCCCGGATCGTATGGCTCGAAAACAGCGGCCACATGGGATTTCTGGAGGAGCCGGAAACCACGGCCCGGGCGATCCTCGATTTCGTCAACGGCAAATAGCGCCGCACACCGACTATTTTCCGGGGATCAATCGCGTCATAAACCTCAAGAACAGAGAACATTAGACGACGATTTCGGGAGCAAAGCCACAATTCGGACAAAATCGTTTACAAATCGGCCGAAAATATTCAGCCGATTTATTTTTTACGCAGGTTTTTTCCTATATTTGCGGGGACACACATCAAACTCACTCTATGATAACCCGTCATCCATTGGGACGCCAGGATCTCCGCATCAAGCGCAGGGATAAGGTACTCGAAATCGGTCCCGGACACGATCCGATGTTTCGTTCCGATGTGATAGCCGACAAGTTTCCGCACGACGACACCCATCGCTGCGGAAAAGTCCTGATTTACCCTCACCAGCAATTCATCGAAGCCGACGGCGAGCAACTCCCGTTCGAAAAAGATGCTTTCGATTATGTGATCTGCAACCAGGTTCTCGAACATGCCGACAATCCCGCCCGGTTCATCGAAGAGATGGTCCGGGTCGGCAAACGCGGGTATGTCGAGACCCCGAGCATGCTCGGCGAACAGATGTTTCCCAAGGAGTCGCACCGCTGGGTGATCCTGCTCATCGAAGACAAACTCGTATTTTACGAAAAGGAGAAGATGCCGGGTAACTACCGCAACAACTACGGCGAGGTCTTTCTCAACTACCTGCCCTACCAGTCGCTGCCGTTCAAGATGCTCTACGTATCCGAACCCAACCTGTTGCTCAACCGCATCGAATGGGAGGGGACGATCGAATATCTCGTAAATCCCGAGGACGACTATTACAGCAGTTTCTTCACCCGCAAATGGAACCGGGAGATGACCATGAAAATCTTCCCGCCGCGCCGGGGGCTGACCGAAATAAACCGCACGCTCCAGGCCAGCTACTACCTTGTCCGGGAGAAACTCGGGCAGAAAATCCACAAACGCCCGTCTCCGATCACGCTCGACGAATACCTCGCAGAACGGGAAAAATAACGTCCCCCAAACGCCGCTTTA
>PPYF01303980.1_pt1 | contig 39867 bp, 36 predicted proteins | sample 1559871 | NCBI WGS metagenome assembly PPYF01 (sample SAMN08240021, study PRJNA423297) | Human gut metagenome, whole genome shotgun sequencing project.
ATTGTATCGGATTGCCCTTTTTATGGGCTGCCTCCCTCGGCTTCTTTCCTCCGATCCGAGTCCGGCTTTTTGCTCGGCAGAGGTTTCTGGATTCCGCAAATGGCAAGTTACAGCCAAGTGTCTTTATTATATGAAAAATAACGATGAAGAAGTGTCGCCGTATACAGGCCACACCGATTGTTTAACGCATGAAATGCAAAAGTAAGCGAATGACTTAATTAATATTTCGGTGAAAAATTGCCAAAGTATTGTACACATTAATCAAAGTTTAAATAAAGTCGTATTACCGGAGATAAGGAATGTGAAAGGATATTTGAATTTTGATATGATCGGTTGTAACAATAATGAGAAAGCCTACTCGTATGGTTTATCTCTTCATGAAAGTGTACCCTGCTTTCGGTGATTGGCAGAAGAACGATATCAGAGATGTATCTATTATATCTTCCACATATCCAAAAAAAAATTTGGTAACTATATACAATCTTACAGTATAACCTTTGCAAATAAGCGTAAAATTATATTAAGTTGTGTTGGTAAAATATAACCTTGTAAAAATGTATTCTTGTCAGTTTTTCTGACACTACAACCTTGCAAATCATGAATTATAAACTTTGGCATACTATTCGCATTATATTGATTAGTGTCATAGGCATCCGTTTGCTGATAAATTAGAAATGATATACGGCTGGCTCTTATAGATGTCTCACCAGTAAATGAGAATACGTGATGATAATATGTTTTACTTATAAAAGATTGTTATGGGTATCAAACCAGGACCAAAAAGGATTGCAAAATCTACGGGAAAACCTGACCGTCGTCAAAGAGACAACAAACAGACTCCAGGGAATACACCATCTTTGAAGCCCCATATTCATAAGAAGGGGGATTAAACTCCAAATAAAAACGGACGCCCTTGTTTGGCATCCGTAGAGTCAATTGTAAATGCTCATACTTTTAAAACCTTGCTGCAACAAGGTCATGAGTTTTATCAAAGCTACCGTTATTTTTGGCACTATGGCGGTGGCTTTTTTTCATAACGGTAGAATAATATTTTATTATATATTATTGTTATTTTGTAAGCAATCATATACTTAAGCATGTGTGCCATATTTTATTTAAAATATTTTCACAATCACATGGTTTATTCTGTAAATAACTATTTTTCATTTTCATATATAAAAAATAATCTTCCACACATATACTATTACTTTTTAAATTAGAGATTATTTTTCGATCAAGATCAGAAAGGACGTATTCAATATCTCCTCCTATATATTGTTTAAAAAATAAATAAGACATTCCCCATCCTATGCCTAATAGGCCATCAGATAAAGAAAGTGATAGATTATTAGGTATTTCAGATATTGAATCTATAATCTCAGAAGCATATTCTTCATACAATTTATTCTTACTATATCGACTATATTCATAGAAGATAATAGCTGTTCTTAATTTTCCATTAAAAAGTCCAATATTATCTAATGTTTCAACTCTTAATAATGCATACCGTAATAAATCTATCAAGTTAGAATCATATTTTAAAAAAAAGCATTTCATGTGTCCGATGAATTTAATTAATCAATACTCAATGCAAAAATAACAACAAGCTTCGTGTTTTTTTTCTTAAAATGAATCACAAATAATTCATTTTAATATAATTACAACCGGATTATCTTCTTCCGACAAATACCTAAGCTTTGATATTTCACTTGGATAATCTTTTTGTTCTGGATGTTTGTCAAACCACATTTTAATATCTTCTACAGAAGCAATCTGGACAAATTCACCTGTTGAAGTAGAACTAGAAGGTTGTAAAGGAATAAAATTATTCAAATCATCTTTAAGACCTTCCTCAAACGGACTTATTGTTGTCACTCCTTTTTTCTTATCATAAATCGCATTATAGACCTCCACATCTGCTTTATGATAAAGATTTACAACGAAGCGCAACCATAAAACGTTTTCATTCTCAAATATATCCAAAGGATAAATAGTGTTTTTATTTTTTGCATTATATCTTTCATCTCTTTCCCATTTTAGTGAGCCAAAGTCAAAACACTTCACGGGCTTCAATCCAGTTAGGCCAACTTCATAAATTGTATCATTAAATAATTCTCTAAAGTATAATTTTTTATCATGATGCCAAAATACTTGTTCTGAAGGTATAAATCCACTCTGTAATCCATCTTTATAGGTTATATTTATGACTTCTCTTTCTGTATTTGGTAAATTGAAAGTTTTTATATCTTGTATATTATCCATATGAGCTGACAATTTACTTTTATCATCCCCCATAGATGGAAAATAGGATACAACTGTGGTATCTTTATAAATATATATTCTATCTGGTTTATTTGCTGTTGCAGGTAGGTGCATAACTAGTTTTTCAGAATCGAAATAATCATAATTATCAACACCATAAAAGCCATCTGTAAAATCTGGATCACTTTGATTTCCAATAAATATACCATCACAATTATAGATAACATTTCTACGATTCCCCTTGGGAAAATATATTTGCGATGAAGCTTCATTAAACCAACCTAAAAGACTTATACTTCCTTCTGGATCATTACCAATATGACCAATATTACATATAAACTTACCTGTATTTTTATCAAATGTAGAACATTGTTTATCAGAGATTATGATAATTTTATCTTTGGCTAGGTATACATTTGGATTATTACCAATTAACGATTCTTCTGTTGTCTCTAATATTACATAACGAATATCATCAAAATAATCAGATGCAAAAATAGATGTAGCTTTATGATATGCATTTTCAATAGAGATTTTTTCTAAATCATCTGTGTTTTTATTGCATTTGCAAGAAAAAATAAATATACATATAAATAAAGAAGATAAATAAATAAAAACTTTTTCCCTCATAATGATATTGTTTTTAAACTGTTAATATAAAGAAATTTTTTTATCCCAACTTCCAAAAAAATAATGTGCACAATATGCTTCTTTAATTTTCTCATTAAAATTTTTTATGGAATTATGATAAATAAAATCATTAACATCATATTTGCTAACTGGAGTAACCAGTTTATAGCTTTTATTTGATATATTTATCATTGCTGTATATAAATCTGGTGATGCCAAAAATATTGCCTCCTTAAATATCTTATCATTGATAAGATATTTAAAATCCTTTTTCTCTAGTAAATCGTAATAGAAATAAGGTGTTCTAAGTATGAATTTAGAAAGGAAATTATACATATTGTAGAATTACACTATAAATATAATATGTTGCATATACATAAATATGCGTTCAAAAAATAAATTCAATAGAAGAAAACAACTTATGTTAAATCATTTTTGAACGCATACTTAAAATTATTCCTGCTTATTAGCATGCATAATATGTACTTGGGCATGTCCCATCAGCACAATATGTCCACCTATTCCCTGTCGGACAAAAATTACCACCCCCTTGTATTTTATTCATAGGGGCTTCTTCCAATTTTTTAATAACTTCTTTGTCCAGTTCTAACACTTTTAACTTTTTAACTTTTTTCATAACACAAATTTTTAAGATTATAAAACAACATGTTATCTTATTAAATAACATTTTCTTTCATTTTTGACAAGGAAGCAATGCCTCCAATAGCCCCTAAATTCATTGACTCTAGAGCAGAGCTAGGTACTATGACCATAGAGCCTTTTTCTTTCAACCCTTCAAAAAGCATATTCATTCCACGTAAATGCAATGCAACAGGATTATTTGTATATTTTTGACTGGCTTGTGAGAATTTTTCTGCGATTTCAGTCTCTGCCGTACCTAAAATAACTCTGGCTCGTCTTTCTCGTTCAGCTTGAGCTTCTTTACTCATAGCTTCCGCTAAATCCTTAGGAATCGCAATGTCCTTAATACCTACAGTCTGACATGTTATCCCCCAGGGATTCGTATTCTTGTCTAATACTTGTTGTAAATCTTCAGCTATTTTATCACGTTCTTGCAATAACGTAGATAATTCATGCTTTCCTATTGTATCTCTTAATCCTGTTTGAGCAATCTGCTCTATGGCAGTTTGGTATTCTTGGACTTCCAACGCAGCTTTTTCCACATCCCATACTGTCCAATAAACAACAGTATCAACATTAACAGGCACAGTATCTTTTGTTAAGGTTTGTTCCGCTTTAAAAGCACTAACCCTTACTCTTTGATCTATATAAGTAGAGACCCTATCTATAATTGGAATTATCATAAATAAACCAGGGCCTTTCAAGCCACTATACTTACCCATTCTTAAAACTACCGCACGTTCCCATTGATCGGCAATATGTATCGAATTTGACAATAAAACTGAAAAAGCCATGGATATAATAAATACAAAAATATTAATTACTCCAAGTGCAAACAGCATGACAAATATCACCGAAAATATTAAAAATATCGAAATCGATAATGGGTTAAGGCTTCCCTTTGTTTTAAGATCTGTCGTCTTCATAATATTGCATTTTAGGTTATTTATTATTTATATTTTTTAAATTTGCAATAATATCATCTAAGCCAAAGCCGTAACTCATGCCTATTGTTAAAAATTGAGTACAAATGTCATTTAGCTTCTCCTGTCGTTCTTTTTCAGGGATAACAGATTCTGTTTTATTAACAAATGTACCTGTTCCCTGTTGAGTCTCTAATATCTCACGTATTTCTAATTCTTTGTAAGCTTTAGAAACAGTATTCAGATTTACTTTTAATTCCACCGCTAACGCACGAACTGTTGGCAACTGCTCTCCAATCTTTAGCTGTCCAGTAGCAATTCCAAATCTTATTTGATCTATTATTTGCCGATAAATTGGCACACCAGCAGAATAATCTATTAGAAATTTTATCATAAAATGATATTGTATTATTTATATATGACAAATATAGCAATATTAGTATATAATCCGTATAAATTTTATATATTTAATAATTATATCAATATATTAATACTCTGGTCTGAAAAATCCTCCTTGAATAGGGAAAAACATTCGATTAAGCCTAGTAACTCAAAGATAATTTATATAATTAACTATGTGCCAAACAATAAATAAAAATCGATATCATAATAGGTATTCGTTGGAACATCGCTTATAGTGAATGGGACGATTACCGCAAACAGAACGGGCAAGGTGAATGTATAGCAGGTTAATTTCTTGATTGTATCGGATTGCCCTTTTTATGGGCTGCCTCCCTCGGCTTCTTTCCTCCGATCCGCTTTACTGTATGGAAAATAACGCTGAAGAAGTGTTGCCATTGCAGGCTACACCGATTGCTAGTGCATATAATGCTAAAGTAAGGGAAAAAGAACTTGTTTTCCGCATTGACCGTCTGCTAGAAGAACTTGCTTCCCTGAAAGAAGCTCTCCTTCTGAAAGGTAAGTGTTCTTGCTTTCTTGTCCTCATAGCTAAAGATTTTAATTCATAATGTTTTTTGTAGTTTCATAAAAATGCTTTTTCGAGAACAAGTACCTGTTTCGATAGAATAGTAAGATAATCACACCAAAATTCAGTGTACATTATTCTATGTAACTAAACAGGCTAACCGAGTAGACAAAGAGGGGATAAGATGATTGCTCATTCTTATCCCCTCATGCCATCAGTTATTCAAAATAGTCCCTATCAATGTACTTCTATTGTAATGACTGACCTTATACGCACAACTTAATGTGTCAAGCAATAATACAGCTTTTTTTAGCTTTACAATTGCAATTTGCAACTACTTAGAGTAGTCATTTTAGTTTTGACATCCTCTTTCTTGTTATCTGCGGTGAGCGGTAGGACAGTTTATTTCGCCACGTCCCACCATATGCGAGAACTGAAGTGATCGCCACCGGACAGACGGCTAACAGCTGCCTCGTAATTAGCCGCATTGTCTTGCGACTCTTTTGATGGGTAGCGGAAACGACGGGGGATCTCGCCATTCGTATCTGCGTTAGGATACGGATTGGCCGGGTCATAGGTCGATTTTAATTCCGGATAGCCGGAACGACGCCAGTTAGCAAAGGTCTCATATTCATCACAGAAACAGTTGATCCAATATTGTGTGTTGATCTGTTCCAACGCTTTCGATGCATTGAACGGGTTCTCCGTCAAATAGCGGTCGATCGCGGCCTGCGTCAGATACTGATTGTACAGTGCCGTGCCGTTGGGGAACTGTGCGAACTGCCGCATGGCAGCGCGTACGCCGTTCTCGTAGTAAGCCTGCGCGCTCCCGTCTACCCAGCCGCGTACGGCAGCCTCGGCCAGCAACAATTGTGTCTGGGCATAGGTGCAGACGAACGTCGGGCCCGTCGGGTCGGAATAGGTATAACGGTTTATCGTGGAATAACGACTCCTGTACGTGCTGCGGTAATCCTCGTCCTTGAACTCGGGATATTTGTTTCCTACGAACCACGGGCTATCGGGGCTGTCGGAGAAACCGCTAGGCAAGCCTTTCTGGACGGCCGGATCGGAATTGCCATATTGGAAGTCGCTACCCGCCTGCACTGAGATGGTCGGATCCTCGCACACCGTACCGATCAACGGCAGGCGCGGATCGTTAGTACTTTTCAGCAGATCCACGAAATACTCGGTCAGGAAGAAGTTGCCGCGATCCTCGTGCGAGTAGATCTTGGCGTATGGCTCGGAGGAGTCGTTCGTTGTCAGGCCACCCGCATGCATCAGCATGCAGTTGTCCGCGTCCGACTCAAATACCCCGTTGGCTACCGCGGTCTTCACCCATTGCTCCGCCGCGGCCGGGTCTACCTTCGACATACGCATCGCCACGCGCAGCATCAGTGAGTTGGCAAACTTCCGCCACTTCGAGGCATCGCCTTGGTAGAAGTTGTCCGCCGATTTCATCGCTGCCGCCGATGCACCGTTCAAGGCGGCCTGTGCCTCGTTCAATTCCTTCAACAAATCCATATAGATAGATTGTTGTGTGTCATACTCCGGGAAGGAATACAACTCCGGCTGTACCGCCTGCGAGTAGGGGATATCCCCGTAAAGGTCGGTCATGCGGTGCATGCCGTAGGCGAGCATGATACGGGCGATTTGGTAATCGGTCTGCCGTGACGGATCCTCTTTCCAAGCCTCCACCGCATCTTTCATGTCGCGGAGCGCCCCGCGCGTGTCACCGTTGTAGATTTCCCAATACGCACCTGAGTAGCCGTCGTTCCAAGTGTAATTCGCATTACCCAACCAATTGAACGATGCGGTATGGCTCATCCATTGAGCCGCATAGATACAACCGTTTCGCCATACGTCCCAATCAGATCCCAACATCTGATGCTGACCGTTGGTGAACAATAACTCGGTCGGGATATTCTCCGAATTCAGGTGCTCCGGGTCCATATTCACATCCCCGAAATCGCTGCAACCCGTTCCCCCGATCATGGCCGCGGCGGCGCACGTCATATATACTAAATACTTTTTCATACTATTATACTTCTTCAAACGTGATTAGAATTTGACATTGACATTGAAACCGACATTTCTCGTGGCCGGATAACCGTTCAACTCCAAGCCCTGTCCGTTCGTGTTGTTGTAAGCTGACTCGGGATCGATGTTATCGGTATGCTTCAAGATAGTCCATAGGTTACGTCCCACCAACGAGACGCTCAAGCCCTTCACCACCTTCATCTTGTTCAAGACAGACTGCGGGAAGGTATAGCCGAGCGACAACTCACGCAACTTGATGAAGCTGGCATTGTAGACGAACTCCTCGGCGATATTATTGTTGACGATCCCCTTGTGATAATCCTGCGCGTTTACCGCCACGTTGTTCTCTCCAAGGATCTTTCCATTGTCATCTATCATGACACCGGCACCGATAAAGCCACTGCCTCCCGGGTTATCGACCGTACGGCCAAGCAACGTACCCTTGTGCAGACCCTCGCTGTAGAGCGAGTAGTTCGTGCCGGAGAAGAGGCTCGCGCCTGCCTTGTAGTCAATCAAGAACGACAAGGAGAAATCGCGGAATCTCAACGTGTTGCTCCATCCTCCGGTATATTTGTAGACACCGTTGCCTAGGTTCTGCAACTCGTCGGTCGCTTGCGGGATACCGTTCTTATGGATGATCCGGCCTTGCTCGTCACGGGCGTATTTGTAGCCCACCAACATACCGTAAGGCTGGCCTACGATGTTGCGGACGGTCACGTTGCCCGAGCGTGCGGAGGCTCCGTCGATAGACAGGGACTCTACGCCTCCCAGGTATTTCACCTCACTATCGTTGTATGCGAAGTTGAAGGTCGTCTCCCATGAGAAGTTCTTCGTATGCACCGGTGTCGCATTCACCATGAACTCGAAACCTTGGTTCCGGATCTCGCCCACGTTCATGTATTTCGATCCGAACCCGGATGCGCTGGACGTGGTGACAACAGCGATATCGTCTGTCGTGTTCTTGTTGTAGTACGCCATATCGAACGATAGGCGGTTGCTCATAAACGCTAGGTTCAAGCCCACCTCGTACTCCTTGATGCTGACCGGTTTCAAGTCTGGATTCGCAAATTGGTTACTGTTTGCCGTACCTCCGGTCTGTCCGTTGATCTGGAAATTCTGAACCTTATACACCATCAAGGTCTTGTATGGATCTGTACCATTGGAGGAGCTTGCCCACGAGCCGCGGATCTTACCGAAATCGAACCAATCCGGCATATTGTCACGGAAGGTATCGGAGAATACCCACGAGAGCGTCACGGACGGATAGAAATAGCTGTTGCTATCCGGGTTCAAGGTGGAGAACCAGTCGTTACGTCCCGTCAGGTTCAAGAACACTTGGTTCTTCCATCCGAAGTCCGCCGTAGCGTATATGGAGTTCACCCGGTATTCCGAATAGTCCTTCTTCGATCGTTTATCGCTGAGATTATTTACAGACCACAGTCCATCGACGATAAACGGACGGCCTCCATCCGTCGTATAGAACATCTTGTTGATCGTACGCTGACGGTTACCGCCCAACGTGGCGCCAACCGACCAGTCGCCCCACTCCTTATTGAACCCGATCAAGTAGTTCAAGTTCATCTCGGAGAAGCTACGGGAGTATTCCGTCATCCAGCCTTGTGGATCCGCAGCAGCTCCAGTCGGCTGTATCTGTTTGAACTCCAAATTGTAACCATCGCGTTGAACGGCACCTTGCACATACAACCAATCCGTGATGTCGTATTTCAAGGTCATTGATCCCGTCAAGCGGTTCTTCTGCATATCGTTGGTTTTCCGATACTGCAACCAGTAGGGGTTGTTGAAATATACATTGCGGTTACCATTACCGTTCATTTCCGAGCCGTCCTCAAAGGAACCCCAAGGAGCGTTCGCCGAGCCTCTTTCCAACCAACGTACATCGAACGAGTTCGCCAAGTGCAGCAAGGTAGCGTTGGTATTACCGTTGCCATCGGACAGGTTCGAACGGCCTTTCGACTTCTCAAACACATAGTTGGCGCTCACGATCAAGTGCAGGTTCTTCAAGATATCATACGTCGTATTCATATTGATACCTTGCTGGCTGTTACTAGAGTTCGGTAACTGTCCCTTCTCTGCTACGTTGGATACGCCGAAGCGGTAGGTGATCTTGTCTCCCGCGCCGCTGAGCGAGGCGGAAGTTGAGTTGTTGATACCCGTGCGGTAGAAATTCGGCCAATTGTCGATATACTCGTAAGGCACCTCATTTCCCAGGAAGTTGGTCGCCGTACCACCTAAAACGTCTCCCCAGCTACTAGTCTGCGTGGTCTCAGCTCCCGCTACGGAGGTAGGACGTACGCCATAATCACCCTGCCCGAACACATTTTGAAAATCTCGGTAGTCGTAGATCATGTTAAAAGTCAAGTTGTTGTTGAACTCGATGTTCACAGGCTTACCTTTCTTTCCGGACTTGGTCGTGATCAAGATCGCACCGTTACCACCGCGGTATCCGTACAATGCGGATGCGGCGGCACCTTTTAACACCTGTATGCTCTCGATATCGTCCGGGTTGATGTTACTCAATCCATCACCCATATCTATACCGCCCCATGTGCCGGCCGATCCTAAGTTCTGGTTACTGAAGGGCACGCCATCCACCACGTATAGCGGCATGTTATTACCTGTCAGGGAGGCGTTTCCGCGGATGATCACACGGGAGGAACCACCCGTACCGGTCGAGTTACCGCCTACGCTAACACCGGCCACCTTACCGGAAAGGGCGTTACCTAGGTTCGGGTCACGGGCCATCGTAAAGTCCTCGCCACCCACTTGCGTCGTGGAGTAACCCAACGAGCGGCTTTGGCGTTTTATACCCAATGCGGTGACTACCACCTCATCGATCTTCTGCGTGTCCTCCGTCAGTTTCACTTGCAAGCCCGTCTGCCCGCTCGCCGTGATCTCCTGTGTCGCATAACCGATATAACTGATCTCGATTACCGCCCCATTGGGAATCTCCAAAGAAAAGTTTCCGTCTAGATCCGTAATCACGCCGTTTGTCGTACCTTTTTGGATCACGTTCGCACCGATTACGGGAATACCCGCTTCGTCTACGACCGTACCTGTCACCTTCTTGTCCTGCTGTACGCCCATCACCTCATCAACCGTGCCTACGGAAGCAGGAACGGCCATCGCCGCGTTTACAGAAAAAGCGGAAAGCAACAAACAGAACGCCGAGGTTTTAGCTATCCATTGAAGGGATAATAGCTTAGATTCATTCTTTGTCATCTTGCTTTTGTTTTAAAATTAAGTTTAAGTTTAGATTGATTACATTTATTCCTGTAATGTTATATCACAATATGAACATGGTTCCAGCGGAACTAATGTACCATTCATGGTCTATTGCATAAATGCGATATAAAGATACAACTTTTTTGTAAACTATACTTAAATTCATGGTGCTTTTTTAGAAAAAATAATACATTTGTCACAAATTACCTTTTGAAACCAAGAAAATCAAATCTTAAACGTATCTAAAACACGTTAGTTCCGCTGGGACAAGTTTCATCCAGAGACCAAAACAACCTCAAGTATGCATGGTCCCGCTCTAAATGAAAGGCAATCTCTCTACCAAAATAAGGCCGATTTATTTGGCACAGGTCACTATTTACCATACTCTTGTGTCTGATTTAAGATTGAAATCCTTAGAAATATTTTTAAGCATAATCTGTATGAATGCTAGTTGATACATAACTTCAGCCATCTCACACAGATATTTATAATCAATAGTTAATCTTCTGGAGTTCCTCAACAAGAGAACGATCTTTCAACAATCCATCTCTTAGGTAAGACAAGGAATTCGTTTGGGCGCTCATTTAGCCAGAGTACGGCTTCAACAACCCAACCGAATTTGTCCGCAACCCAATCCCAAGCGCTCCTTGGCACTCTCTGTCTGTAAGGATCTTAACGAGGCGCAGGAACTTATATTCAAGTTATTCAATAACCATTGGTGCTATTCTCCATTGGTAACTTGATTGATACTGTAAACTCTAACCATCATATTTTTTAGTTTGCTGATACTTATTATTTTTATATTGAAATATAAGGTTATTTTATTCATTTCAAAATGACTTCTAATTATTTAACAAACTATTATGATTCATTTATTAAAAGTGCTTGTCAAAAAGATAGCGAAACAATCGAACATAACAGTCATACCCTGTTTATTAATATATTTCTCTCTTGATCGTTTGCTTTTATACCTGATTTTTTTGAATTTTGCACGCGATAAACAATATGTACTCGGTACAATAAGTATAATTAATGTCATGAAACCTACTAATTTACTATTATTTCCAATTATTATCCTTTGTTCTTTCACTTCGGTCAAGGAAATACCTCCTTACAAGAATCCGGCACTTCCGGTTGACGAACGAGTGAAGGATTTATTAGGGAGAATGACGATCGAAGAGAAGTTCTGGCAAACATATATGATGCCTGGTGATCTGGATAAAGGGAAAGACCGCTTTTCCCACGGTATCTTCGGATTCCAGGTTTCAACCATAGGAACCAGTAATCCGGAACTCAAACAATTGCTGCAATACAACCCGAAATTAACAGCAAAAGAGATGGCTAAAAAAATCAATGAGATCCAACGTTACTTCGTAGAAGAAACCCGACTGGGCATACCGATTATTGCATTCGACGAGGCTTTACACGGATTGATTCGTGGTGGTGCCACGGCGTTCCCCCAATCCATCGCATTGGCCGCCACATTCGATACGGCCTTGGTACGCCAAGTCTCCCATGCTATCGCCATGGAAACGAAAACACGTGGTATCCGACAAATACTATCGCCCGTGGTTAATCTCGCAACAGATGTGCGTTGGGGACGTACGGAAGAGACCTATGGAGAAGATCCATATCTTTCGGCATGCATGGGTGTCAACTTTGTAAGAAGTTTTGAAGAAATGGGAGTGATAACCACCCCTAAACACTTTGCCGCCAATTCCGGAGATGGAGGGCGAGACAGTAATCCGATCCATTTCACGGAACGATTTTTGGAAGAGACGCATCTGGTTCCTTTCAAGGCTTGCTTCCAAAAAGGACAGTCGCAGTCTGTAATGACTGCATATAATATGTTAGACGGAACTCCTTGTACAGCCAATCCCTGGTTATTGATCGACAAACTCCGGAACGAATGGGGATTCGACGGATTTACGATTGCGGATGCAGATGCTGTCGGTATCATCCACAAGTTGCATCACACCGTCAATAACTTCTCGGAAGCAGGAGCTGATGCAATCAATGGAGGTCTGGATGTCATCTTCCAGACAACATACGATGAACACCGACCATTCTTACAGGCTTGCCTAGATGGTTTAGTTAAGGAAGAAGCGCTGGACAGGGCTGTAGGACAAGTATTAAAAGCGAAATTCCGCCTAGGTCTGTTCGAGCATCCCTACATTGACGAAAATGAGGCGGAGAAGTGGAATGCCTGCTCCGCACACCGGAAACTGGCTCTCGAAGCAGCTCGCAGATCAATCGTGTTATTGAAAAATGAAAATCGGGTTTTGCCGTTATCCAAACAAGTAAAACGTATCGCCCTTATCGGACAAGATGCCGCTCAAGCCCGTTTAGGAGGGTACAGCGGACCGGGCGTTGACAAAGTCAGCATTCTTGATGGATTGAAAAATAGACTGGGCGATCGAGCTATCATCCGTTACGAAGAGGGATGTAAACGAATCAATCCGGAATATCTGACCGTCCCAACCGATTATTTATCCACATCAGACGGACTGTCGGGACTGGAAGGGCGCTATTTCAATAATATCTCCTATGAAGGAGTCCCCGATTTGAAACGGATTGACAAACGCATACAATTCTCATGGACATTGTTTGCCCCGGATTCTTGCCTGGCTGTCGATTGGTTTTCTGTCGAATGGAACGGGAAATTAAAATCTCCCGTCTCCGGAACATATCGGCTCGGGCTGGAGGGAAATGACGGTTACCAGCTGACCGTTGATGGAAAAGTGCTAGTAGACAAACCATATAAAACCTCTTTCGGTCACACATTAGTTCCTTTTACCTTTGAAAAAGGAAAAGAATATGACATTCGTATCAGGTTTTATGAGAATACAAAAAACGCACGTATCCGGTTTGTTTGGGACGTGGATACAAAAAATGAAGACCAGTCCATCGAACAAGCCGTACAAGCTGCCCGTGAATCCGAGATCGCCATCGTTGTCGTGGGTATTGAAGAGGGAGAATTCCGTGACAGAGGCTATCTGGCATTGCCTGGCCGACAGGAAGAGTTAATCCGTAGAGTCGCAGCAACAGGAAAAACCACTGTTGTTGTTTTGATCGGTGGAAGTGCCGTGGTCATGTCTGAATGGCAGGATCAAGTTCCGGCCGTACTGAATGCCTGGTATCCGGGAGTGGAAGGGGGCAATGCGGTTGCCGATGTTTTATTCGGCGATTATAACCCCTCAGGCAAACTGCCGATCACTTACCCGATCCACGAAGCCCAGCTACCACTCAATTATAGTCATAAACCGACCGGGCGGAGCGACGATTACCTCAACCTGACCGGTGAACCGCTTTTTCCTTTCGGTCACGGATTGAGCTATTCCGAATTTGATTATTCTGGACTAAAAGTGACGAAAGCAGTACATGGCACAGCTTTCCATGTTACTTTTTCGGTGAAAAATACGGGGAAATACGCAGCCAATGAAGTCGTACAACTCTATTTGCGCGACCAGGTCGCTTCCGTAACCCAACCAATTATGCGGCTGATCCATTTCCAGCCTGTATCATTGGCACCGAAAGAAACAAAAGAGTTGCACTTCACTGTAAACGAGAAAGACCTGTCCATGCTGGATAAAGAGTTGAACCGCGTGATCGAACCGGGTGAATTCCGTCTGATGATCGGGCGCTCTTGTAAAGATATCCGGTTAAAGACAACACTGACAATAAATCATCCAATGACTTTAGAAACAAACCATTAAATAAAAACAATTACCATGAAACAATTGATTCAATGCATGGGTATGCTGATGTTGCTGTTTGCGCTTTCCTCCAGGGTATCAGCACAGATAACCCTTGTGAAAGATGGTAAAGCCACTTCACGAATCGTATTAGTTGAGAAGAATGAAGTGAACGAGCAAGCAGCCACCTTGCTGCAAGACTTTGTCAAACGGATCAGCCAGGCTACGCTTCCGATCGTTGCCGATACAAAGGCTAGAAGCGGGGACATTCTGATTGGAGGAAAACAAGCCTCAGCCGGAGAAGACGGTTTTTTGCTGAAAACGACAGCAAACGAACAACTACAAATATCCAGCGGAGGCGATAAAGGCGCCATCTATGGTGTAGTTTCCTTATTGGAACAATACATGGGCGTGTCCTATTTTGCAAAAGAGGCCTATACGTTGACTCCGATGCAGACAATCACACTTCCCGCTATCCACAGGGAAGAAACACCGGCATTCCGTTATCGCCAAACTTACAGCTATAACAACGACGACCCGGTCTATAAGCTATGGTTCCGCTTGGAAGAACCAAAAGACATGTTTATCGAAAACATGTGGGTACACACGTTCAACCGTATTCTGCCGTCCGACCGGTTTGGCAAGGAACATCCCGAATATTACTCATTCATCAACGGCGAGCATCGTCCGGGACACAACAGCCAGTGGTGTCTGACCAACCCTAAAGTATTCGACGCGGCCGTACGCCAGCTAGATTCGATCTTTAAGGCTCACCCGGACATGAAAATGATTTCGGTCAGTCAGAACGACGGTAACAATACGAATTGTTCCTGTCCGGCTTGTAAAGAAGTAGACGAGTACGAAGGTTCACCTTCCGGCAACCTGATCCGGTTCCTGAATAAACTGGCCGAACGTTTCCCTGATAAAGAATTTTCCACATTGGCTTATCTGTATTCCATGCAGCCGCCCAAGCATGTGAAACCGTTATCCAACGTCAACATCATGTTGTGTGACATAGATTGTAAACGTGAGGTTCCGTTAACCGATAATGCCTCCGGCCGTGATTTCGTAAAAGCGCTGGAAGGATGGTCGAAGATATCCGACAATATATTTGTATGGGATTATGGGATCAATTTCGATAATATCGTCTCACCATTCCCCAACTTCCATATCCTGCAAAAGAATATCCAACTATTCAAGAAAAATCATGTGACAATGCACTTTTCGCAGGTAAATGGTATCCGGGGCGGGGATTTCTCTGAGATGCGGGCTTACATGATCGGAAAATTAATGTGGGACCCATACCAGAACGCCGACTCCCTGATGCGTACCTTCATGAATGGTTATTACGGAGCGGCCGCCCCTTACCTGTATCAATACCAGAAGATCATGCAAGGCGCGCTGCTGGCCGGCGGACAACCGTTATGGATATACGATTCTCCGATATCCCATAAAAATGGTATGTTGAACCCCGTTTTGCTGAAAACATACGACGAACTGTTCGACCTGGCAGAGGAAGCCGTCGCTGGAGATACCGTACTGTTGCGCCGCGTACAATTATCCCGCCTCCCGCTGCAATATTCGGAACTCGAGATCGCCCGTACACAGGTCGGTACAGATAAAACGAAGATCAGGGAATTACTCGGGCTATTCGACCGGCGTACCCGTCAGTTCGGCGTCACGTCATTGAATGAACGTAAAAACGCACCCGGCGAATATTGTGAATTGTACAAGAAACGATTCTTGCCGCAAAACGAGCGAAGCAAGGCCTCCGGCGCCTCCCTCACCTGGATCATCCCGCCTCAGGAACGTTATAAAACATTGGGCGAAACAGCCCTGACCGACGAACTGTTCGGAGGAACAACATATGTAGAAAGCTGGGTAGGATGGAACGGGACGGACGGTGCTTTCATTCTAGACCTGGGCGAAGAGAAAAGTTTCACCCGGATAGAAGCGGATTTCCTCCACCAACTAGGTGGCTGGGTTTTATTGCCTCATAGTGTCAGCTATTCTATATCCTCGGACAATATGACATACAAACCTTTCGGCTCGTTTACATTTGCTGAAGACCGGGACCTGCAGGTTAAATTTGTCGAAGGAAAAGCGGAGTCGGATAGCCCTGTCAAGGCCAGGTACATCAAAGTTGAGGTCAAAGGGATCGGATTATGCCCAGACTGGCATTATGGCGTAGGTTATCCTGCCTGGTTTTTTATGGATGAAGTAAGTGTATATTAAAAAATCCGTGATCCAATTATGAACAGAGAACTATTATTCTATATAACAGCAATACTGCTTTGCGCCGGGATACTTTCCTGCAATAAAAAAGAAGCCACCGCGACATGCAACTATGAGGTAGTACCTCTGCCGAAGTCGATCACTCCAGCTAAAGAGGCCCCTTTTATATTGAGCACATCCACCCATATCGGATATCCGGAAGGAAACGAGAAGCTGAGACAAACGGCGGTTTTTCTTTCCGGATATATCCGCGAAATGACAGGCATCGAAACAGAAGTAACAGCAGATACGGGTTCTTCCAATAGCATTCGCCTCGTATTAGATCGTACTGCCGCATCTTCACCGGAAGGCTACCGGCTAAAAGTCGGCAAGAGAGACATTACCATCACGGGGAGTTCGGAAGCCGGTATATTTTATGGTATACAGACACTTCGAAAATCACTCCCCGTGACGGGACAAAAGGAGATAAGTTTTCCGGCCGTACAGATTCTAGACGAGCCGGAATACCGCTACCGGGGAATGCATCTCGACGTAGGCCGCCATTTCTTCTCGACTGATTTCATCAAGAAATACATTGATATTATTGCTCTCCATAACCTGAATACCTTCCATTGGCACCTGACTGATGACCAGGGGTGGCGTATCGAAATTAAAAAATACCCGAAGTTGACCGAAATTGGCTCCAAACGGAAAGAGTCGTTACTGAATGACGGTCCCGGGAAATTCGACGGAAAACCATACGGTGGTTTTTATACGCAGGAGGAAGTAAAGGACATCATCGAATATGCGGCAGAACGTTATATCACCGTTATTCCTGAGATCGATCTGCCGGGACACATCACCTCCGCGCTTGCTGCCTATCCGGATCTAGGATGCACAGGAGGCCCCTACGAAGTGGCTACTACGTATGGTGTCCATAAGGAGGTATTATGTGTCGGCAATGAGCAATCGCTTCGTTTTGCGAAAGATGTGTTATCGGAAATTATTGAGCTTTTCCCTTCCCATTACATTCATGTAGGAGGCGACGAATGTCCACGTGACCGCTGGCAACAATGCCCGAAATGCCAGGCATTGATCCACAATAACGGATGGAAAGATACGAAAGAACATAAAGCGGAAGACAAACTCCAGAGTTATTTTATGACAGAAGTGGAGAGGTTCGTCAACAGCAAAGGACGTCAGATTATCGGCTGGGATGAAATATTGGAAGGAGGGTTGGCTCCCAATGCGACCGTCATGTCATGGAGAGGTACGGAAAATGGTATCAAAGCGGCTGAAATGCAACATGATGTCATTATGACTCCAGCGGGTATCACTTATTTCAGTGGCCGCCAGTTATTGGAACTGGGTGGTAACCGGGGGGTTCGCCGTGTCTATGATTTCAAAATCTGTCCGGATACATTATCGGAAGCTGCCGCCAAGCATATCATCGGTGTACAGGCCTGTCTATGGTCGGAGCGAATTGATACCCCGGAACGGGCTGAGTACCTAATCCTTCCACGTCTGGCCGCGTTAAGCGAATTAGGCTGGGCTGATCCTGAACAACACGATTTCGACGCTTTTATGGATCGTTTGTATCGTTTGATAACTGTATATGACAAATCTCATTATACTTATTCGGAACATGTTTTTCAAATAACCGAGAACTTCCGGACAGACACGTTGCAAGATGCGCTTGAGATTTCCCTTTCCACTATCGGTAACCGCCCGATCTACTATACGACAGACGGAAGTCAACCGGATACAGCTTCCCTGATCTATACGGAACCATTGATAATATGGGAAGACACCAAACTGAAAGCCGTTATTGTTACGACTGAGGATACCAGTAGTGTATTTGAGGAACATATCCATGTAAACAAAGCAACTTTCAAACCTTCCTGGCTGGCCAATGCACCACATGAGAACTATACTTTCAACGGGGTAAGCACGCTGACTGACGGATTACAGGGTAATCAGAACTATAACACCGGCCGCTGGCTCGGCTTCCTGAAAGATATGGATCTGACCATCGACCTACAAAAGTCGACACCTGTCTCTTCGGTATCGCTGACTGTCAACGTCTCAAAAGGAGCAGCCGTAATGGATGCCACCGGGCTGGAAGTATGGTGTTCTGAAGATGGAAAAGAGTACCGAAAACTTGCTTCGGCCTCTTATCCGGTTTTAGACAAGGAAGATAAAGACGGTATTTACCCGCATACGCTTTCTTTCTCTGTGGTGGAAACCCGTTATGTACGGATCATTGCTAGAGTTACACCGAAATTGCCAGCCTGGCATATGTGGCCCGGCAATCCCGCATTTTTATTTGTGGATGAAGTTTGTGTAAAATAGAATAGAACGGTTATGAAGGATAGAAACAAACGCCCTCTCTTCCAATATCTGGAAGGATTCGGGGGTGTGGAGCTTATACAAACAAAAAATGAGGAAGGTACCGAATATGCGGCGTGGGTACGAAACCGAGGGAATATAGGAGGTACCGTATGGCTGGGGTTCGTCCATCCGGAAAATTGGAAGGAGTTTGAGGATGCTTTCGACAAAATGATGGATAAATATATTGTCAAACGACAGTAAGTTTTGATTTGTATTCCGATCCCTCATGTTCCTACGCTGGATAGCCCAGCTACCGACTAAAAAAAGCGACCCTACCCTCACGGGAAAAGTCGCTTTATCTAACTAAAGTCTTAATCTAAAAAATCATATTACAAATATAGGTAAATATTTCACTTTTAGAGAAAAGAGCGACTATCCTCATGGTAAATCGCTCTTACAAGTTTTATGAAAATATTTTTTACCCTCTTATTTGTTGCAAAAATCGGAAATTAATTCATAAATCATATACAAACATAGTAAATTTTGCATCCATATCTATTAAAGAGGGCGTGTCAAAACTCAATTTTAGCCCAGATGAGCTTTTTATTTGAAACTTGAACATCAAGAAGAGTCGTATAATTACTCAAAACAGAGCTTGATACGACCCTTTTAGATCTTGTAATTACGATCTGTAACTTTTTGGAGAGGCCATTTTAGTTTTGCACACCCTCGTGTGTTATAAAGAGCAACCTACGTACAATTCACAAAACCATCATATAATAAGGGGGACGTAAAAATCAACTCAGTGAAAGCTATGGGGATTTTCAATTTGTACACGTACATAGTGATGGCGAACGGTATCCAATAGATATTATAATTTCAAAATAGGGGAAAGCGAAGGTAAAGTCATTCTTCTGGCACAAAAGACTATAGAATTTGGATGATATGTGCTATAACAACAGATTCGCTACATTAGCTTACGTATTCGGTTTAGACCATCCCCATAAGGCTGCGTCTGCTTGTTGCTGGAGTACCATACTATGATTGAATATGGCTGGTAGTTTTATCTCTGCGTGAACGGACAAGATGCCAATGGATAACAAAAAAGAGAGAACAGCTAATTTTACAGATCTTTTCATTGTATTTATATTAAACGGTGAATAAAATGGAATCTTTGTTGTGTGTTAGAGGATAAATATGGTAAATTTATTTTAAGATTATAGAGGATATTTCTAAGTTGTAACAAAATGATAACGGTATCCACCATGAACAAAGAAAAATAGCTCGACGGTCATTGCAAAATGATATTACCGGTAGGTTGCATCCCACCGGATCACACAGCCTAACCGGAGAAAAGCGAATTAAACCGGGTACGTGACGAACAAAAGACTTTCGGGAAAATACACGTGAATATTGAATTATAGGTGATAAAAGTAATATATATTTAACGTAGGAAATTTTCAAATAGTAGTACAAGGGTAGCATAGTGGTTTCTCACGCTATAGCGTGGGCTGCTATACTCATAGCAGTACTACAGGTTTTTCCTACGACCTCCAAACTAAGACGTGGCATTTGCAGTTCCACGCTTGAACCGAAATAGAGCTTGTATCTGTCTGATATATAACAATTAGTTATTGTTTATTTTCTGATTTGATACCACTAAGTTCCCGTTTCTTGTTGGTTCCCCAAAGTAATCACAAACTGCCACAATCTGCTTTTATCGCTATTTTGCCACACTGCCTAATAAAAAACTTTTCATTTCGAGGTGTAGGTATTGATTTCCTACGACGTGTACGGTTGAAACCACCTCATGATGGATTATCTTTTCTAGACTTGACTTAATATATTTAGGATTGAGGTATCAAACCGCAAAACATTTCTCAAAGTCCGATTTTCTTTAAGATTTTCGGACATTTTATTGCTGGCTGGAGGGAATATTGTACCTTTGCACTCAGATTATTAATGATCATGGGAGTAATACTAACAAAAGAGATACGCAATACGATTGAAAGCAATGGACCAAACAAACTCTATATGGTTCAGGATTTTGCCTATCTAAATAATGACGGGTTGGTTACTCGTGCCCTTTCCAGATTAGAAAAGGGAGGTGTTCTTATACGCCTCTCGCAAGGCATATATTTATATCCGTCACGAAATAAGTTCGGAATACTTCGACCTTCTATAGAGGAAATCGCTTATGCTGTTGCTGAAAAGGATAAGGCACGCATTATTCCCAGCGGATTGACTGCATTGAACAAATTAGGACTTTCCACACAGGTTACGATGAATGCAGTCTATTTGACAGATGCCGCTGCAAGGGAACTTACTATCGGGAACCGTAAAATCATATTCAAACGCAGTGTGCCTCGCAATTTTGCTTATAAGACGGACTTGTTCCCACTAATAGTCGCTGCTATGAAAGAATTAGGAAAAGATGGAGTAACCGATGAACAGGTTGTCATCATAAAACAAGCTATTGAAAAATATGGCAGTCCTGATGAAATCAGATACGATTACAGCATTGCTCCGCAATGGATTAAACAAAGACTTGCATTATGAATTTCACTAAGCTTACAAAAGAAGAACAGCTCACCATTTTGGCTAATGTCGCCGAAAATAAAGGGATCGTGGACAATGCCGTAGAGAAGGACTATTGGGTCAGTATGGTATTACGTGCTATATTTTCTTTGCCGTATGCTACAGCTTTTGTATTCAAAGGCGGGACAAGCCTTAGCAAAGGATGGGGACTGATAGAACGGTTTTCAGAAGATATTGACCTTGCAATAGATCCCAAATATCTAGGCTTCACAGATATTGCGACTGTTGTTTGGAAGAAGCACTGGAAAAAGCGGTACAGGAGTGCATGGAGTTCTTGTATTAAATTGAATTAAAAAATCGGTCCCCTTCACGGGAACTTTCCTATAACCTTGTTAAGAGGTGGGGGCAGATGATCTTTGAGAATCATCTTTGAAGGTGAAGGATGGGAGAAGAGATTTATTTCGTATTTCTGTTCTCAGATTTTAGTGTAATACCATTCCTTCGCAGCAGACGATACACTGTTCCGCTACTGCCTATATTTAATATTTTCTGTATCTCCCTTACCGGTGTTCCGGACTCATAGAGCTGGATGCAGCTTTTCTGCTTGGCGATGTTGTTTTTGTTGATAAGTGTCTTTCTGCCGAATTTGACACCTTTTTCCTTGGCGATTCTTCTGCCTTCTTGGGTTCTCTCATAAATAAGGTCACGCTCAAATTGGGCGAAAGCACCGAGAATGTTGTTCATCAGTTGGCCGATTGCGCCTTCCGTACTGATGTTGTCTTGCAGTGAGGTGAATTGGATACCCCTATTCTTGAAATCTTCCAATAGCGTAAGGATATTCTTCAGCGAACGGCCAAGCCGGTCCAGCTTATATACGACAAGCGTGTCGCCTTCCCGGAGAAAGTTCAGGCAGGCATCCAGTTCCGGGCGGTTTTGTTGACGTCCGGTCATTTTCTCAGAGAAGATCTTCTCACATCCGGCAGCCTTCAACGCTTCCAGTTGCATATCCAGATGTTGTTCCTTGGTGGAAACACGGGCATATCCTATTTTCATCCTGTTTTGTATTTAGTTGTTTAATGAAGGTTTTAATTCTTCACTTTTTCAAACATGAAGACATTAATTCTTCATATTCCTCACGGCTGTATTGGTTGAACCCCTTTTGCTTCATAGCCAAAAGAAGTCTTTCCAATTCTCCGATAGTTACTACCTGTTTGCCGATAACGGTAAATTGTTCCCATTCTCCCTTTTCGTTGAGCAGGTATTCCCGGTGTGCAAAGCAGTAAAGAGAACCGTCAATGTCATTCCGTTTCTGCCATTGACGCAGGTGCTTCAAACTGGTGAAATCACGGGTGACAGTACGTGGAATGGGAACCAATACGTCAATTTCCATCTTGAATTTTATATTCTCTTCCGTTTCTCGCATGGGTGATTAGCTTATTTCATAATACATCAATTATTGTATGGACAGGAAGTTCCAGTTTGGAGAAGGCAAACATTTTCTTGCCCAAATCCTTTAGCGATGCCCCAATATGATATACTTCCGTATTATCAATGATTAAGAAGCGGTCGTGACTGTCTCGGTACGTCCTGATGTCGATAGGCGGGTACTGGCTGTTATGCCTGTCAAGATCGAGTTGGAGTTGCTGCGTGATGCGCTGGGTGTAAATGGTGGCTGAAACACTGATGTTTCGTTTGCTCAACATGAGTAACACGGATTCATCTACATAGTTGTCGATAAGTATAAGTGAGCATTTGGCAGACTTTATTAAATCTGTAGCAAACTTATACGCATCGAATATCTGACCGTCAAAGAAGATACCTTCCACCGGAGGCAATGAGGTGCGCACAAAGAAGTCTATCTTTGCATCATGTTCAGCAATGGTTTTCTCTATTTGGAAGAATTTATTGTTCATTCTATATTCCATGTCATTGAGCCGTTGGTTTATAGAATAGCCTTTCAATAAATATTCTTTTAAAATTTTATTTGCCCATTGCCTGAATTGCGTACCTCTTACGCTTTTAACTCTGTATCCAACTGAAATTATTACGTCTAGACTAAAGAACTTGACAGGCTTATCGGAATTAGCAATGTGCAAAAAATGCACATTGCTTTTCTCTTCCAATTCCTTTTCCTTAAAAACGTTATTTATATGTTTGGTTATAACGGTTCTGTCACGTTGAAAAAGTTCTGCTATCTGCGCTTGTGTGAGCCAAACGGTTTCATCTTCTAAACGTACTTCCAACCTTACAGCTTCATCCGGTTGGTATAGTATGATTTCTCCTTGCTTCTCCATTATATGTTTCGCTTTTATTATGTTGCTGCAAATGTACGAAAAAGAAACATTATAAAATCTATTTTTTCCGTAAGTATTACTTCAAAAGTTTGTTTCCTTTTTATTTTAATAAAACAGAAACATTCTGCTGTCTCAAATAAATAGTTGTCTGTTTGTTGTTCATAGTTGGGGTGTCAACGGGCTTGTTGGCGCGGGAAAATGAGAAGAGACTGCGCTTCGGCTTGGTAACGGATATACATTTTGCTCATCGGAATGTACACGGAACTCGCTATTATGAACAATCCATCACGAAGTTATCGGAAGCGATAGACGTTTTTAATAGGCGGAAATTAGATTTCATGATTGAACTTGGAGACTTGAAGGATATGGGGGATATTCCTGAAAGAGGGCAGACTTTGTCATTTTTAGATGAGATAGAAGCAAAGTTTCAGACATTCGATGGCCCTGTCTATCATGTGCTGGGCAATCATGATATGGATAGTATCTCAAAGTCAGAATTTCTCGCGCGTACGACCAATTACGGGAGCGCGAAAGGAAAACCTTATTATTCCTTCGTACGGAACCAGATTAAGTTTATCGTGCTCGACGGTAATTGCAACGAGGATGGTTCCGATTATGATTCCGGTGATTTCGATTGGACGAAAGCGTTTGTCCCGGCTGGGCAGAGGGAATGGCTCTGGCAAGAGCTGAAGAAAGACGATTTGCCTGTCGTGATCTTTATCCACGAATTGCTGGATACTTTCTCCGGGGTCGACAAGGAACTTTGTATCGGCAATGCGGAAGAGATCGTTTCGGCACTTGAGCAAAGTGGCAAGGTCGTGGCCGTTATCCAAGGGCACCATCATGCCGGGAACTATGGTTTCCGGCATGGAATCCATTATTTTACGATGAAAGGAATGATAGAAGGAAGCCTTCCTGAAAATAATAGTTTTGCCGTCATTGAGATAGACAAAGACTTGAATATCTATATAGAGGGTTTCTATAATTGCAAGGATAAGGAGATGAAACATAATAGATAATCATTATGAAGAACTTCACGGACGAGCACATATATATCTTACGCTAAATATATATTTCTAAGAACAAGCCTCCGGCGGGGGTGACTCGCCGGGGGCTTTCTGGCCTTTACATATCATGGCTTGAGTTATCCATGAGAAAAATTATCCTGTTGAGTTTCCTATATGTGTATTTGCGCAGAAGAACTATTTTTCCATAACGGGAAGAACATTCGTAGAAGAATACATAGTCCCTGATCAGACAATAAATCGCCTTTAAGCGCTGGCGCTTATATTCAACCTAAGGAAATACCGGAACGTGGTTGACAGGGGAATACGGAGGGGAACTTCATATAGATAGCTTGGATTATCAATGCAACACGGGTAAATCGGCCTTTTTTAATTGAATTTCTGGCATGTCTGCGATTTGGCCCAAGAAACGATGTACGTGTACCGGATCGATTTCTATCAACTCCACAACTATTCTATTTTTCTCTTCTGAGATATAGAGATCGTTAATCCCTATCTCATAGTGCTCTATCCTCCCCGTGTCCTTTTCCTCGATAAATGGTTCCAAAAATATTACAAGTGAGTCATATTTAGACAATAAATGATTATATGAATACTCACGCTCGGCAATCAAGAACAAATCATCGCCGAGCGTTTTCCTTATCTCATCTCGATACACGGACGTATCCCCTACAATCCCTATGACCAGTTCATATGCGGAATTAACATAAGATCCCGCGTAATAATCCGGGTATCTTATGTTACCCAAGCTATCCATGGGGAATGAGTCTTTATATTTATCCTTATTCGCGTTAGCGATGGTCGCTTTACCTAGCAAGTCTTTCCAGACTTCCTCGTTGGTATTCTTATGTACACAAGAGCACATCGTGCTAATCAGTGACAATAAAAGGAACATTTTCATATTGCCTAAATATAATGTAACTATCATTTGCTATATATTCTTTAAATTTAGAGATGGATAAATCGTTACAATCATCCAAATACACAAAAATCCGATTTTCCTTCTCTGATAACGAACAAAAACGAAATCCGGTCTCTTTGCGGATATTTTTATTCTTCTCTCTCATCGTAAAAGATAATATGCTATCATTCATCCTCCTTAGATGCCTATAAGAAAAAAGAGCGGGTTTAACGTTAAAGTCCGTACGCCCTAACATCCTATTTAGTAACATTTTGCCGTCCGTAAGATCTCCGACAACATAAATGACAAAGTTATATTGATCCGCTTCATAGATTCCACCAAGGAAACCTGGTAAACTGTCATATTCTGTCCTGTAATAATCTCCAAACGTATCTCTGAAACTGTCATAAACAGACTTTTTTATCGCCATATCATTAATGACACCATTATCTTCCTTGCCCAAACGGAACTCACCCGAAAGTATATAATCATGGGATTTTCTACTGAGACCATATGTTACCGTGGCGTTTTTAGTCACCCGGTATCTCCCTGCCCTTCCTGTATACTCGTATATGGTTAATTCCAATGTGTCATGTGGAAGAACTGCATCGGCGATCATTAGATAAGCATGGCTTTCTGGTAACGCGTTTTCCCAAGCTTGGGAACTCTCATTATAAAACTCCAGCTTATAATCATTTCTTCCCAACTCAATAACATTATCCGTGTGATTTATTATCCTGATCGGAATTCCGCGTTGTGACACGGGAAAAACGGAGTCTACTTGTAATTCGCAATTTTTTTCATCCACAACGTTCGAGGGAACTATAAGGGTATCTTTGGGTGTATATCCTATTACACCATCTTTTTTCGTATACTGGCAAGAGATACAAGATAAGATTATGATATAAAATATGTGCTTATACATTTACCAGATAAAACTTGCGATGTGTTACCACTGATATTGTTTGTAATAGTACAGTTACCTTCGGATAGATCACAAAAAGCTGCATCTACACTACCTGACCTGCTAGAATAAAGACATCTTCCTATAGGATTTGATTTATTAGTATCGTATATAATTGAAAAGTAGTCATTTAAAGCCACGACATGAGCTGCGGTTATAAATCCCACTTTGTTGTTATACGTTGCCTTATACCCAAAAGAACTAGGAACTAGATTTGAATCAGGATCTGGTGATGCCCCTATTGAGTTTCCAGGATTAACGGTAAAATTTGCTCTGAAAGTTGAAGATTTTAAGCTTTCGATAAAATTCACAAAGTCTTCTTGTTGACATCGGGACCGGATAAAACATATCGCGGGTGAATCCATCATATAATGCTTAAAATCCGAGATCGCAGTGTTTCTACAATCATAAAGATAAACCTCTATTCTGTTATTTGTTTCCGATAGACCGAACATTTCTATGTTTTCAATAACAGGATTAAGTTTTGCCCCACTAGATAAATAGATTTTATTCATGTCGCTCAAAACACCAGATAAATAGTTAAAAGAGAAATCAGATTCTTTCAATATTATATTGGGGTTCTCTGTTAATATTAATGGTAAATTTTCTGTTCCCCTTTTAATATATACAACAAGTTCATTTCCGTCTAGATAAGATCCACCATAATAATCAGGAAAATAAACAGACTTGCTATCATCCTGCAAGCTCCTTGTATTCAATCCATAAAAATCTTTCAGATCTGAGAATGCTTCCAAGGCTTTAGACTGATCTACACATATTTCCTCTTGTCCTACAGTCCCCACAGACGATCGTTCTGAATTACTCAGAACAGATAACTCATCCGAGCAACCTACCATAATGAAAACAACAGCTAAAGCCAAACATTTAAATAATAATTTTTTCATGATACATGCAATTTAGGTGTTAATAAAGGAATATTCATATTGCAGAACTAAGAGAGATATAATACAAACGTATTATAACGAACCAATGGTAAGAGTCTTTACAAAAAACGGTTAACCATACATCACTAATAATCGTAAAATAATAAAATCATATTGAGATAAAAAAATATTTGTTGTCTAAATTTAGAGAGATATTACATGTGAACCAAAAAATATATAAAAATGACTTATTTAGTATATTTGTTATCAAATATTGGAAAATTATACTTAGGGACTGGATATGGGGCGCGATAAGACTTTTTGCGGGATTGGCGATCGCCGGTATTATTGCCTGTTTAGTATTCCTTGTAGGGATTACAGTTTTGAGACTTCTTTTCCCTGCCTTCTTCTTAGCCTTTATCACATGGCTTTTCTTCGATAATTGGTGGACAGGGGCAGGATTAGGAATTAATTCTATATATTACCTACAAAATTTACATAAAAGGCTGGAACTCGTATTTCCATTCGGCTATAGAGCCTGAAAATGAATCGGAATGCGAACTTTCGTCTGATTATAACATAAATGATTCCAGTGGTTCTGGAGTGGAATATCCCGTGCCGTCTTCAAGGCCAGATAAAGAACGATACCAGCCAAAACCTGATGACGATGATCCGAGAGGTTTCATCGTTTAGTGCACGAGTATAAAATTCGTGCTCAAGGATTGGAGGAAGAGGCTGGCTATTTGTTACAACAAGCAGGGACGGAGTTTAGCTATGGGGATTATGAGGGATACGACACTTACAAAGAGGAAGCAGGAAAGAAATTAGATGAGGCACAGAATTGCGGGGAAAATGCCGATGAATATGAATCACGTGCCAGATATTATTATGAACGAGATAAATGAGTTTGGAAAGAAAAAGAAATCTCCCGCCATGAGGATAAATCCCGGCGACAAAATGGACAGAAACGGATACTATATATGATCTATGTTATCTAAGGATAACTTTCGGTTAGTAGCGGTTGGGCTAAGGGCGTAGTTCCCGTAACGGACGTTTTCGGTATAAGCCAGTGTATAAGGCGCTGTCTACGGGTTATCATATGAAAAAGCCCCGATACCGCTGATGGGTACCGGGGCTTTGAGATTTATTTTAATACAAACGTAGCCAACAAGGCTTTATGATCGCTAGGCCATGTGCCAGCTGGAGCAATAAAAGAATCTTGGCTATCTTTGTCTCTCTCTATGCGCTCACCATATAAGACAGCCCCTTCTGCTCCAACGATACGAACGTCCTTTAGCGCGACAGCTTTATTCGGATAATAATAAATAAAATCAATCCTCTCCCGATCGTCTGCTTCCGGAGCCCAAGTCAACTTCTTTAAATCAACCTCAATATTATTTGTTGGAAATGTAAATCCTGGATAAATAACCGGATTCGGATAAATCTCTCGGAAAGTATCTTTATAGCCATCCTCTATCAATATCTTAGAACAATCCCAATTTACAACCATTCCTCGATGTTCACGAATATCTTTCGTATCGGCTTGCCAATCCAAGTGGGAAGGTTCGTTAAAATCGCCACCAATCATAACAATTCGCCCATGTTCTCGTTCTTTCCGCGCATCCTCAACAATCGCCCGCACCTCATCATCCCGAAAAGAAGCCTTGTTATCCGCCAATATGGAATCAACGTCAACCACAGGCTGTTTCATCTTCTTCCAAGTACAACCATCATATCCCCTCGGTAAGTAATATGAACAATTCATCCAATCCAAGTGGGCGGAATAGAGGACAATCTCTTCACCTTCAATTTGAAACATTGCCTTAATCACTGATCCACGATCGTTTTTCAAGGGAAAAACCACTTCTTGCGACTGAATCTCATATTTTGACAAAATCCCCGTACTCACACTTTCCTTTCCATAATACCTCATCCCCCTTTTTTCCAAATCCGTCACCAAACGAGAAATAAAAGAGATGCCATTGTAATTACGGACCTCACTAAAAGTAATCAAGTCCGGACTCAATTCAACGATATTGTCCACTATCCCCCAATAGCCATTCTCCACTGAGGTCCCTTCTTGCCAAATATTGAATTGAAGCACCTTCAGCTCTTTCCTCGAAGATTGGCAGGCGGTCATAACGACCGCCACCAACAATATAAAAACAGATCTCATCTCATTCCTTTCCTACTTTAACAGCCACATTACCTCATTCGGAGTGTCAATACCACCAAACTGACGCTCTATAGCGGCTTCTATATTTTCACGATTCTGTGAATACTCACTACTTGGATACATCCAGCGGAGAGGTAATTGTGTATTTACCTCATTCATGTTAGTTGCCGGATCAATCGGAATACGGGGATATCCCGTACGACGATAGTCATAATATCCATTAAAACCTAACTGGGCAAAAAAGCCTATCAATTTTTGGTTCATGATCTGCTCCAAGCCCTTAGACTCATCAAAATTAGCCTTACCACTCAAATATTCGTTAATGTACGCCTCATCAATCGTCACTCCATGCCGATAAGCTTCCGGCGTATGCTCGAAAGTAAACAGCATAGCGGCACGTACGCCATTCTCATAATGTTGCCGTGCCGTTGCTGGAGTTTTCCATCCCCGTAAAGCCGCCTCCGCTAAAACAAATTGTATCTCAGAATAAGCGATAAATTTAACAGGTTCTCCTTCGGGCACACGATGATAACGCTCATTGAAATGAGAATGCAATCCCCCTGCGAACTCCGCTTGCACCAGGCCATACTCCAATACAGGATTTACGCCACTATAAGAATCAAACGAATCGGCAGGAGCATCCTTAAATCGAGGGGCAGGTTCTGCGTAATAAAACAAACGACGATCTTGCAACTCTTTCATCATATCCACTAAGAAAGAGCTCATCACCGGATACGACCAATAATTTTGTTTTTCAAAATAAAACGGATACCACTGCGAACTTTTACCCGCATCATAAACACGTTGATAAGATTCTCCCTCATTTTCCATCAAAGGCTCCTTAGCTACTTGCTCAAACAAGTCACGTACATTTATGCTACCTACCGTTTGCTTCTTGCTCAACATGTTCAAGACTCGTAGCGTAAAACTATTCACATTCTTCCGCCACAACAAAGGATCTCCATTATATACAGGATCTCCCTTAAAGGTTGCAGCACTGGCAAATAATCGGGAAGACTCACGCAAATCATTCAAGATAGTAAGGAACACTTCTTCCTGCGTATCATATTTAGGAGAAAAAATACCATCACCCTCACCCTTCAAGGCTTCCGAACAAGGTATATCCCCCATCTCCATCGTAGTCTCATAAAAAGCATAAGAGCGAATAAACAAATTCAACGCACGATAAGCATTTTTCTCCTCCTCCGACAATGTTTCACTACCCACAGCCAGCTCTAACATTTTCTTTGAGTCTGTCAAATAACCATACCGAGAAAAACTGGAACGTTCAAACTTATTGTAAAGGTACCACTCCATGTGTTCCGTACAAGAAGAAGTTTTTAACAACCAAGAATTATCAAAAAAATGCTTGCCTGTAATACTCTCTGTCGTTTTCAATATGACATTGGTTGCCAAGAAATCCGGAGTTACCGTTGTTGGCGTATCAGGATTCAAATTGATCTCATCAAAATCGCCACATGAGCAAAACGCCAAAGATATCAATAAGGTAGAAAATATCTTCTTCATATTCTATTTGTACTTAAAAAGTTAAATCAATATTAAAACCAACATAACGAGAAGTCGGAGTATTTAAGTTCTCCTTACCACGATCCGGATCAGAAAATTTAAATTCTTTCGTCCACATTAACAGATTCTGTCCGATAACACCAACTCTCACTTTCTTCATCAAGAGTTTTTGAGCGATCGTTGCGGGAAGTGTATAATTTAATGCTACTTCTCTTAGTTTCAAGAACGAGCCATTCTTGATATTTTGACGAGCATCATGATCCCAAGGATTCTCATTATAATTCATCGTGTAATTTTGATAAGACACAGGAACATCATTTGGAGCAAACACACGAGTATCTTCCAAAACTTTTCCATACGGATCATAAGAAGCCGAGCCACTTACAACCTTTACGCCCGACCCTATGTAATTTTGCTTACCATTTACCACCTCGTCATAACGCCAGCGATTATCGCTATCGGGATGAACACCGGAATGCCACATGGCCTGTTCCGTCCATGAGTACATCACACCTCCGATACGACCATCGATCGAGACACTCAAATCAAACCCTTTGTAGAAAAAACGGTTTGTCCAGCCTAAAATACACTTCGGATCCTTATATCCTATAACAGATTGATACTTGTTCTTCACCGGAAGTCCCGCTTGATGAACGATATTCCCGGCATGATCAGTTTCCCAATCCGTGAAAAAATATTTATCATAACGCTCTCCAACACCAATACGGGGATCTTGCGAACTGTATACAGGATCTAGCTTATCATAATACCAATGCCAATAAGCAACATTCAAAGCGCTTTCCCATTGAAACTCTTTTGTCACGATCGGTTTTCCGGTAAGCGTAAACTCCATACCTCTCTGACGTAACTCTTCTGCGGTATTGGTTATAATCTTCTTGGCTCCAGAAGCCTCAGATATATCCGCTTCAATCAAACGATCATAACGCAAGCGACTGAAGAAGGTATAATCAAATCCCAAACGATTGTTGAAAAAACGAAAATCTGTACCAAACTCATAAGAGGCCTCCGTTTCCGGCTTGATATTCGGATCTCGTAATTTGGAAGGATAACCAGCAGTAGACATACCATTCCATACATCCGTATTCACGTCAAACACCCTATTGATCTCATACTCAGATAGATCTTTTTTTGCGACAGTCCATGATGCACGAACCTTCCAAAAATCCAATACCTCCTCAAGCGGGTTATAAAACGCAGTCGGTATAAAACTTCCAGAAACAGAAGGATAAAAATAGGAGCGAGAATCAGAGGGAAGTGTGGATGACCAGTCGTTACGAGCCGTCAAATCCACATAAATTGCGCTCTTCCAAGACAAACCAACTTTTCCATATATACTGTACAAAGCCTTCTCCTTTATCTCCTTAGAAGTACCAGGACGCTCAACAGAAGCATTTAAAGAATAAAAACCGGGAACTGACAAACCTCCACGCGTCCAAGAGCCTAGATCATCCTGCTTGTACCAAAAAGAAGATAATCCCACAATCGCATCAACTGTAAAATATTTCCATGTAAAATCACCATTCACAATCAAGTCATTATTGAAAGAAGATCCCCCCTTTTTTCGATATTCATAATAACCACGTTTTTCGCCGCTATCACCCACTGAACGACGCTTTTCCGTGCCGTTATCATAATTGTCGAAACCGGAACGTAAAGTTACCTTAAGATTCTTCATGATATCGTAACTCAAGGTAGCATTCGCATTGAACAGATTATTATCTCTCGAATCAATTCGCTCGTTCATTAAGAAATAAGGATTATCATACCAAGCAGAAAAACCCCAATTTTGCTGCTGATCCGGAACCTTCCAATAATTTTTGAAATCACGAATGTCATATTCCGTACCTCCCCAAATCAGCATATTATAAAGGATGTTACCTCCACCATAATCCACTACCGGCATATTGGGTGACTTCATCTTCTTATAAGACATTCCCGCATCCAGTTTGAACTTCTTATAGGTAATATTCCCACTCATATTCACGATATACTTATCCAATGAAGAATTGGGATACTGTCCATTCTGATGCACCTGCGTGGCTGATACACGAAAACCACCCAGTTCTCCAGATTGAGATACATTTACATTTGTATTGGTCACCAAGCCAGGACGCATAAAATTCTTCACATTGTCACGTCCTTTGGAAACCAAGGGCATCACTCGCATGGTCATTGTCTCCGGATCATATTGCTCAACCTCACGGCCGTCCATATAATCACCCCAGACATAACCACTATTATACTCCATACGGCCATAGTTTCCTGTACTATAACTAGATTGCACCTCTGGCAAACGTAAATACCCCGCTTGAAACATAGTATTATTTGACACATTCACGGTCAGTTCTCCTGATTTTCCTCTCTTTGTGGTAATCATTACAGCACCGGCACGCCCTCGTACGCCATATAAAGCCGAAGCAGTAGCTCCCTTCAAGACATCAATACTTTCGATATCATCCGCACTGATATCACTCAATGTAAAATTGCCATAAGCCACACCATCCACTACTATCAATGGATTCTCACCCCTTAATTGCAATTCCGGAGCCTCTGAGATCTCGGAGCTATTATTAATAGACAAACCCGCTATCTTTCCCGTTAAGCTAGTAGCCACATCCGTACCCTTAACAGCCGTAAGTTCTTCACTACCGACCTTTTGCACAGAATAACCTAATGCCTTTTCCTCTCTCTTGATACCTAACGCCGTAACGATTACCTCGTCTAATTTCTGAGTATCTTCCTGTAGTTTAACTCTATACACTGAGGATTTATTTATCGTAACCTCTTTTTGTACATAACCTATAAAGGAAATCAATAAAACCGCCCTATCCGGTACCTCCAAGCTAAAATCACCATCCAGTCCGGTAATCGTACCTAGCGTAGTACCCTTCACTACGACATTAGCTCCAATAATTGGTTCCCCTTGCGGATCCGTAATGACACCTGTGACTTTTCTATATGATTGCAGCTTCTCTTTTATTCCTTTTGCAGGATTCGAATCCGTCACCGACAATATAATACTATTGTCCAAAACTTTATACGTAACGTTGGTATCCTCAAACAACTCTTCAAGTATCGAAAACACATCTTCGCCATCGCTTCTAATAGAGACCTTCCTACTGGTGTTTATTTTTTGATTATCATAAAAAAAGCTGTACTCGGATTGACTTTCGATCTCCTTTAATACATTCTGAACCGATTCATTATTAACTTCAATAAATAAAGAGGCAGACTGCCTACGCTCAGTAATACCATACCCCATACTGATTGATCCCATTAACAACATGCCAGCTAACTTCATCCTTAATGGCAATCTACAACTGTTATAGATGTTTCCCATAGATTTAAATTTTTTTTAAGATTAAAACGTCATGATAATGATTCTCCAGGTCTGGATACAACCAAGTTTCTGTCTAAGTCAAGAATATGTTTCATTCATATTTTTAGAATTTAAAGATTAAACAATTAATAAAGTATCACTCTCTTTTTCAATACCTCACCATTTCCTCCAACCTCTTGCTCTATGGAATAGTTTATATGAGAGGCTATTTTAAAATGCTCTAAAATCCGATCCAATCTCATATTCTTAAATACCCCAGTAAAAGAACAGGATCGTAAATGATCGCCTCTCACCTCAAATTCAACATTGAAACATTTGCTCAATGTCCATAAGACCTCATCTAATGGAGTGTCTCTCAAGAGGATCGTACCATCTCTCCAAGAAATGTCCCTTTCCACATCCGTTTTGCACATATCTACATTTTTTTGGACTCGATCGTATATCACCTTATCTTCTGGTCGCATCAATAAACAACGCTTCTCCTTCTCCGCATTTACGTATGACAACCGGATCGATCCTGAGATCAATGTGGCCGAGACAAATCCATTATCCTTATACGCATCGACATTAAAATCCGTACCAAGTACCTCTATCGTAACTTGATCCTCAACTGAATGAACTATAAATTTACGATTCGGGTCTCTCTCCACCGAAAAATAGGCTTCTCCATTCAACTCTACCTCCCGTCGATCTTGAGCAAATTCAGAGGGATACTTGATATGTGTATTTGAGTTCAGCCAAACCTTAGATCCATCTGGCAGCATGATCGTACCTGTCATTCCTGAATTCATTCGTACCTCGATCCACTCTAGTTGCCTTGAGTCCTTTTTCAACAGATAGATACTCACGCTGGATAATAAAATGATCAAAAGAATAGCTGCGGTTTGTTGAAACCTTGTTTTAACAAATAACCAAGATCGCTTACGAAGCATTTTCCTTTTGACCCGTCGTAAAGCTTTCTCCGATGATGTTTTTCTTAAATTAGACCATGTAGTTGTAGCGAATAGAATATAATGCACATCACGAGCAATTTGTCTATTTTTCTCCGATGCTTGTATCCACTCTTCCACACACTCAGCCTCTCTATCCGTTAACTGTTTTGTAAAGTAACGCAAGAGAACAGATTCATTTATTTTGGGGTAAAAACGACTTTCCATAACTCTTTTTATACATAAGAGACATAAGCCAAGATATCTCCTAAACAAAAAGAATAAAAAATATTTATATTTTCTATACGATTTATAATCGTTATATAATGTGAGTTCGATATAAAATCAGAAAATAACAAGTCGCCCGTCATCGATGAGCTTTAGGAAGATTTCTTGTTCAAAAAGCAGTATGATGCGATAGCTGACAATGAATTGGCAATGAAATTGTCGAAAAAACGATATCTGAAGTTTTCAATCCGTGCAATGTTCTTCAATTCATCATTGACCGTTTCAACCAAGGTTCTTTTTCTGGGCTGAATCTTGTCAGCTATACTTATCAGGAAGTTTCTCACGCTGTTTTTAACTTTAGTGACAAGCTGTCTACCATTAAGAAAGAAACTCACGAACAGAGCCTGATCGATATATTCCTTGTCCGCACATAGTTTCCCTTTGATGTTCTCCAGAAACTTACTTTGTTTTCAATGACTCAAGGTCATCTACATTTCCATGTGTAAACATGAAATTAATAATTTCACCTTTGTCATCGGTTATCAAATGTAACTTAAATCAGAAGAACCATCCCATAGGGGATTTTCTACGCTCCGCAAGCCCTCAAATCTCTCATGAATCAGAATCCTCTGATTACGACATACACCTAAGGGGGATAGAGTCGACGAGACTAATACATGTACAGGTTCTCAACGGTACCTTCTTGATGAAAATGCTCAGAGGGGAATCCGTGCTTCCTTCTCCAGTTCCACGAAACGGTTATAAGACACCTTGTATGAAAACAGGTATTTCAGATATTTACGGACATATTCCTTGTGATAATGCTTGAAGCAGCGGAAACCACCGGAATGAAACAGGATAAGAATGACCATAATCTCAGCGTCGCTCATATGGTTAGGTTTGTTACGATGCCCACTCTTCTTGTCTTCAATCATATATTTTTCCTGTTGTAATGCAAATTCCTCGCAAAAAACATTGACCATACAATAAATCTCTGTAATTTTAGACTTTGAGAAGATAGTGGTAATCTTTTAAATGTTATATTCAGTACTATAAATTTAATACTTTTATCGCTATATTCCTATTTAACAATAGATTATATCTATTCTTATATCGAACTTACGTTAGTTTAGGAAATACTATAATGAAAAAGTTAAAAAGTACGTTAAATGAAGACATCCAACTTTTCACTTCCATCCAAAAAGGTGACAAGAAGGCCTTTGATCTCCTCTTCCTCAAATATTATCCCAGACTCTGTTCCTACGCATGCCAATATGTAAATTTTAATAACAGTGAAGAAATTGTTCAAGAAATCATGATATGGTTATGGGAGAATAGAGAAGTGATCAAAATAGAATCCTCTCCCATACCCTATCTGTTCCGAGCTGTTCGAAACAACTGCTTGAGGCAAAAAAACAGGGATGAACTGAAAAATAAAATCCTAACAATATTATATAATCATGCTAATACCCCCTACGACGATCCAAACTTCTACATCGAAGAGGAACTGATTCATAAAATAGAAAAATCCATCATGGATTTACCCGAAAATTACAGACAAGCCTTTGAAATGAATCGCTTCCAAGATATGACTTATAAAGAGATCGCCTCGCATCTAAACATATCCTCTAAAACTGTAGATTACAGGATTCAACAAGCATTAAAAATATTACGAATCAAATTGAAAGACTACATGCCGTTATTGATAGGGCTATTGACTTAAATTGGATCTACCCTTACACAGGGATATTCAGTAAATGCCTTTAAAAATAAGATGATCTATGAACCATTACCACCTGGTGGGGTACCCGAATATCAAGCAATTCAAGCGTTTCTTTATCCAAGAGGGCGTAGGCTTAGTAGGAGCTAACGACCTAAAGATCTATAATTTTACGATGTCGTATCCGATAGCCTGAAAAGAACCCCGAAGCCCAGGCAGGCGGGATTTCTCCCGTCCCCCTTTACATCTTCTATAATTTTTCTTCGTCCGCATTGCCATAATAGTTATCACCTGCTACGCTCACATGGCCTAACAGACGGATGCCTAATCTCTCTACGGCTTTTTTAACTGCTTCCGTCAAGCGATCATCCGCATCGCTGGTTACGTGCTCCTGACGGATGGTTACGACGTGTAAACGATGAAATAAATGATCTATATGTCAAGAAGATTATTAACGAGATGGAAAATATCTCGTGGAAAAGCAATTGATATATGGTAGTATGGAAGGTTTCCTTCAGCCATTGAAGTATAAAAACTCTAACAAGCAGAGATAGGTATGTAGTATGAAAGAATAGACCTACAGGATGAAGATACACTTAAAGAGTATGACGGACGATTGGATGAAATTCCGAGTTTGTTTGCCAATAGGAAACCTATGCCTGGAGCAATTGAGGCAATGCATAAGCTACAGAAGTATTTTGATCTATACATATGCCCACACATTTAATAAATGTGTGGGAGTTCTTTTTGGGAATACGCCCAAAAAAGAACCAAAAAAACGTTGTCGCTACAACACATCGTTACGCTCGGATTATTTGCTTGCCGGCTTTAGTTTTCCGATACATTTTTCCATGTCGGGGGACAATAGGAAAGAAGCCGTCTTTTTCTGCTGCACCCCTGAGTGTGGCTGGATGATGGCATATCTGCATTTTAATATCTTGCCGATAACTTCCGTACTGTCACGGTGCAGGTAGTTGGCTTTCATGGCATCCGTTGCTTTCAGGCTTTTTTCGGCTTCCATATAGGCGGAAAAGGACGGTTTGAATAGGGCACGGGGACTTTCCGCTTTCTGTATGACAGCGGATAATTGTGCGCTTTTGTTGTTCAGGTAGCGCAGGCTGTCCGATACGGTGACATCTTCTGTTTCCAGCACTTCCAGTAGTTCGAACTTTAAATCCGTCCAGGTGCCGTGAGAATCTGTCTGAATCCATTCTGCAATGGCTTTCTCATAGCCGGGTTTGCTGCATGAGGAAAAGGCAATGAGCAGCATATAAAAAAATAAGTGCTTGATATTCATATTGACCTGATTTTATTGGTTGTTGTATTTATGTGATTGAGCAAATCTATGAGGTTACTGGCCGCCATCCGTGGAGGTATAGATACCACACGAGACTTTCAAATCATCGTTCCAATCCTTGTTTTCCGAAAGTTCGACGTTCTTCAGTTCCTGTACCTTGTTGCGGAGTTCATCGTTGCTCAGGCTTTCGACATCAGTCGTATCGCCATGAAAGTAACGATGCAGCCATAGGGTGTATTTGTGTCCTTGCTTGTCGTTGTCAAAGATGCTCCGAAGCTCCTTTACCTGGTTTTTGTCAAGAATCAGGCGTAATAGCCTCATTTGTCCTTCCGTGAATGTCCCTTCCGTAGATACATATACGAGATTGAGGTCGCTTCCGGAATGGCATAGCTGATAGTGGGAGATACAGTCGATAAATGACTCCCCGATGTATAGAATGTCTATCGGGCGGCTTTTGTCATGGTTGCTGGTCGCCAGACAGTCGAACTTGCCACCGAGAATACCCTTGAACGCCTCATTCCGCTGTGAAATGGCTTGTACACCGTTTTCATTGTACATCTTGATACACACGTTTCGGTAAACACTCCCTTTGTTCTTTACTTCACGGATAAAGAAAGTGTCTTTGAAGAACCGGCTTTCGATGCTTTCTTTCAAGATACCTCTTTTTGAGAGATAGTTTCCTTTGTAAGTTTGCAGTTGGCGTAGGTAGAAATGCAGTTCGTCCGTTCCCATGCTTGTGTTACCGACTTCATACCGGCTTTTTTCGGGTGTCGTGATGCGGTTGGTGTTGATGTAGTTCTGAAGGATCTCTCCCACCTCGCGCAAGGTCGGCATTTTTCCGGTTGTTTCAAATAGATGTTCCTGCATCAGATCCATGATGCTTCGGCCACGCACGCTGTCGCTATGCACGTCCCAATAGGTATATTGGTTCTGTGAGTTCCGCTTGATGACGATGGTATGCGTTCCGTTGCTCATTTTGGGACAAGAGTTGGAAGAGCCTTCCACGATTTTCCATCCCAGCTCCAGCAGGAAATCGGGCAGAGAAATGGTTGTTTTTATCTGATTGAAATCGACTTTCATACGATTGACTGGATTAGTTGAATCTCATTTTATCTGAGTTT
>PPYF01612174.1_pt1 | contig 39866 bp, 36 predicted proteins | sample 1559871 | NCBI WGS metagenome assembly PPYF01 (sample SAMN08240021, study PRJNA423297) | Human gut metagenome, whole genome shotgun sequencing project.
AGTGATTCGTCGAACCGTCCTTCGCTGCGTAGGGTAATTGTATGGACAATAAACCGTTTATTTCAGTGAGTATTAAAACGCTCAATGAATCTGAATGTATTGAGAAAACAATTGATAGTATCCGGAAACAGCTTGTTGATTATCCACATAAAATCATTGTGGCAGATAGTCTGTCAACGGATAACACCCAACAGTTGGCGATCGATAAAGGGGTGACTGTGGTGTCATTAACCGATCCTGGCGATCGTTGCTGTGGCGTCGGACATCAGTTGGGTTACCTTTATAGTGAGGGGGAATATCTGTTGCTGATGGATGGCGACATGGAGCTGGAAGAAGGGTTTGTGGATCAGGCTGTCGCGTTTTTGCAGGCTGAACCGGAATATGCAGGCGTAGCGGGAACCGTCGAAATGGACGATGCCGTTAACTATGAATTTAAATCGCGTAAGCAACGTATTAATAAAATCTATCCCGTAGGGGACAGCGACCATTTAGGCGGCGGGGGGCTATATCGCCGCTCCGCCATTGAAAAAATTGGTTATCTCACCAACCGTAATCTGCACGCTTATGAAGAAGCCGAACTCGGCCTGCGTTTACTTGACGCGGGTTATAAACTACGTCGTCTGAATATTCCGTATTTCATTCATACTTCGCATACCATGCCGACTTTTCAGATGCTGAAGCATCGCTGGAGAAGCGGATACTATCAGGCGCCGGGCGAATTTTTACGCTGCGCCTGGGGAAAGCCCTATTTCATCAACGCGTTAAAGATGGTTAAAAATGAGGCGATTTTTGCTGTTTACCTGGTGGCCTTGTTCATTGCGGCGGTGACTTTAAATCTTGAGCTTTTCGATATCGCATTTCTGCCATTGCTTGCCTTTGTCATACTGAAAACCGTGCAGAATCGGTCGTTATTGAACGGTCTGCAAAGCGTGATGAACTTAGCTGTGCTTTCTGCGGGGCTTGTTAAAGGGCTGACACATCCGCTACGCGATCCGTTGACTCCGCCTGACAGTAAAATCATTCATGAATAACTAAGGCAGACGCCATGAAAGTTTTATTAGTAAATAAGTTTTTTTTCATCAAAGGCGGCGCGGAAACAGTTTATTTTCAAGAGCGCGATATGCTGAAACAGGCCGGAGTACAGGTGATTGATTTCTCGATGCAGCATGAGAAAAATTTCCCCTCGGACTATGCGGATTATTTTGTCAGCAATGTGGACTACCACAAAGAAAGTAATTTGTTGGGCGGGCTCAAAACGGCGGTTAACTTTATTCATAATTCGCAGGCCTGCAAAAAAATGCTGGCGTTATTGCAAAAAGAGCGCCCGGATATCGTTCATTTTCATAATATCTACCACCAGTTAACGCCAGCGATAATTAAAGTTGCGCGCAATTTTGGCTGCAAAACGGTACTGACTGCGCATGACTATAAGATTGTATGTCCTGCATATTCCATGCTGCGCGACGGCAAAGTGTGTGATGCCTGTATCACCGGCACGGTTTTTAATGCCTTCAGGTATCGTTGTCAGGAAGGTTCCGCTTCAAAAAGCTTATTGCTCTCTCTGGAGGCAACCTGGCAATACATTGCGCAAAATTACCAGACGCTGGATGTGATTGTTTCGCCGAGCGTTTTTTTACGCGGTGTGTTGTTGCGTACGCTGCCGAATTCCCGCATTGATGTGATCGTTAATGGGGTCGATGACAGCCGTCCTCTGGATGAGACAAGCGATGAAGGCTATATGTTGTTCTTTGGTCGCCTGAGCCGTGAAAAAGGGGTGGCAACGCTGCTGGCGGCGCATAAGAAAATGCAGAACAAGGCACCGTTAAAAATTGTGGGCCACGGTCCGCTACATGACGAGTTAGTCGCCCAATACCCGGATGTCGAGTTTTTAGGTTATGTGCAGCAAGGGGAGGCTCTCGATAAGCTTATTAAGCATGCGCGGGCGGTGATCCTTCCTTCTGAATGTTATGAAAACTGTTCCATGGCGATATTAGAAGCGATGGCTTTAGGTAAGCCGGTGATTGGATCGCGCATTGGCGGGATCCCGGAACAAATTCGTGACGGTATCGAAGGGATTTTATTCGAGCCGGGCAATGCGCAAGCGTTGGCGAATGCGATGGATACGCTGGCTGAAGCACCAGAGAAAGCGCGGGTTATGGGGTTACATGGTCGTGCGCGGTTAAGTGAAAAATATGCGCTAAGTAAACATATGGATACCTTACTGGCGCTGTATAAAGAACTGCTGAGCAGGCCATAGTATGAAAAAAATAACGGTTTTTGGCACACGAGGTATTCCGGATGTGTTGGGCGGCGTGGAGACTCACTGCCAGAATCTTTATCCTGCTATTAAGCAGCAGCTCGATGTTGATATTTATGTTATCGCTCGCTCACCGTATGTGAATTACAAACGGTCAACGTATAAGAAAGTCGAAACCTATGCGCTGTGGGCGCCCAAAAAACGTTCGCTGGAAGCGATTGTTCATTCCGTTTTAGCGGCATTTAGGACAGTTTTCGACCATTCGGATATTGTGCATGTGCATGCTATCGGACCAGGCCTTGTGATCCCATTATTACGTGTTTTAGGCAAAAAGGTCGTTTTTACCCACCATGGGCCTGACTACGATCGTCAGAAATGGGGTTTCATTGCCAAAAAAATACTGTTGCTGGGTGAACGCTGGGCGGTGAGATACGCCAACGAGGTGATTGTGATTTCTGAGGTGATTAATCAACTGATCCAGAAAAAACATGGTCGCTATGACGCGCATTTAATTCACAACGGTGTGAACGATCCGCGGTTATTATCTGAGCTGACTATCGAAAATACGCTCTCCCGCTTTAGGCTACAGCCGAAAAATTATCTTGTGGTGGTTGGACGATTTGTCGAAGAAAAAGGGATGCATGACGCCATCGCCGCTTATCAACAAAGCGGTTTGACCATGCCGCTGGTGTTAATTGGCGATGCGGATCATCCGACTGAATACAGCATTCGCCTCAAAAAGCAGGCCGCCGACACGCCAGGCGTCGTGATGACCGGATTTTTACGCGGTGATGAGCTGCAGGCGGTATTTTCACAGGCGAAACTGTTTGTGATGCCTTCATATCACGAAGGTCTGCCTATTGCGTTGCTGGAAGCGATGTCCTTTTCTCTTCCCGCCGTGGTCAGTGATATTCCGGCGAACCTGGAAGTTCAGCTGCCTGCCGAAGCCTATTTTAAGGTCGGGGATGTGAACAGTCTGGCCGAGAAATTAACCCAGTGGGTGACAGCCAATCGCGTGGACTATCGTGTATATTTGCAAAACTATAATTGGTATGAAATCGCCAAAAAGACAGTCAACGTCTATCACTCAATTGATAAAGATATAGGTTAATTTTGACCAGTCCTCAAAATCGTCCTCCCGTCATCGAGCGATTCTACGCTCACCTTGATGAGCAAATAGCGGCGGGGTTGACCCCGGAACAAAAAGCAGGGGTAGAAAACGCGATCCTGGCCTCGACATTGGCGTCACGGCATCAAATTGATATTCGCCGGAGTTTTCCTTTTTTCAGTAAACGTTTTTATCTGGTTTTTTTGTTTGGCAGAGATTTACGCCGCCAGCATCGCCAGGAATCGACCTTGTCGCGGATCTTGCTCACTTTTTTGCTGTTGATCGCCGTGCTGTTCGTCACCTGCTGCGTATTGCTGACGTTGTATATGATCAAATCAGCGTTAGGTATTGATGTATTCCAAAATTTTCACGTCGGTATTTGGGACTGGTGGTTAAATCTGAAAAACCACTAGCGTGATTAAACCAGTGGGGGGCGTTACTGCGATGAAGAGTAAATGGGTTTCTGCGCTATTGGGTATGTTCCTCCCGCTGTCGGTCATGGCCGCATTAACGACCGTAACTCCCAAAGCATTGACGGGGCCGTTAACTAATCCGGGGATTGGCGTTGCCAGTTTTCATCAGGGATACGGTGAAACGCTGAGTCTGGCGGATTATCCCAATACCGGGTTCGAATATGAGCGATTTTACTGGCGAGATCTGGAACCTGTTGAGGGCCAGTACAATTTTGCGCTGGTGGATGATGCCTTTAAATACGCTGCGGCGCATCGTCCTGCGATGAATGTCGGGCTACGATTTATGGCGCTTGCCGACCCGGCGGACGGTACTAAAATTCCCGACTGGCTGATTAAAAAAGGCGTAAAAGGGACCTGGACGTCTGATAATAAGACGTTTGTGCCGGATTTAGATGACCCTCTGTTTATCGAATACAGCCAGCGACTGCTCAACGCATTGGGTCAGCGCTACGATGGTAATGAGAATCTCGCTTTTGTTGATATCGGCATGGTGGGGTCGTGGGGAGAGTGGCATAACAGCAACTTCCCCGACCTGCAACCACTCATGCAGCGATACACCACCGGACAGTTGGATCGCTACGTTGCGATGCACTTTTCTGCCTTTCCCAAAACGCCCAAAATTATGCTGATAAGCGGTGGGCAAAGCCTGGCAAATGCGGTGGCGCGTGGGGCCGGGTGGCGAGCGGACTGTTGGGGCGACCTGCGCGTGTTTTCAGACTCGTGGAATCATATGCAAGATGACTATCCTCAGCGATTACTGGCAGCGCAGCAAAGTTATGCAGGCTTTAACGATGCCTGGAAACGCGCGCCGGTGAGTCTGGAAATCTGTTCGTATATGCAGGACTGGAAGAATTCTTTTCATTATACGCGCGCCGAAGTGCAGGGAATTTTTGACTGGGCGCTCAAGCAGCATGCCAGTACCATCAACCTGAAATCGAGAGCGATACCCAGCGATTATCGACCGATTGTCGACGATGCGCTGACCAAACTGGGCTACCGATTTCGCTTAGCGTCCCTGAGCCATGAGTCAGTGTGGAACAGTGGACAAACTCTGACGTTGAACAGTACCTGGTATAACGATGGAGTGGCACCGATCTACCTGTCCTATACGCTGGCATTTCGTGTAGTAGACAGTGCTAATAAGGTGGTGGCGCAGGGCAATGCGGCGGATGATATACGACATTGGCTCCCTGGAATTCATCAGGTTAGCTATGCGCTGCCTATGCCGGAGCAGTTGGCGAAAGGGCAATATGCGATTGAGGTTGCGATGCTGGATAAATCCGGCGCCGCGAGAATCAACCTGGCCAATGAAGGGAAGCAGAGCAACGGCTGGTATCGTGTATCAACAATAACGTCACGCTAGCCTGATAAAGCCACGAACCTGGCGACCAGGCTCGTGGCTGAGAACATCACAGGTTATAACCATTCGGGTTATTTTTTTGCCAGTTCCACGTGTCGCGCATCATTTCATCAAGGCTATAGATAGCCTGCCAGCCTAACTCTTTTCGCGCCAGAGAAGGGTCTGACCAACACTCGGCGATGTCTCCGGGTCTTCTGGCGACAAACTGATAATTAATTTTTGTCTGCGCCGCTTTTTCAAACGCCTCAATGAGGTCAAGTACGGAATACCCGACTCCGGTACCAAGATTAATCACCTTGTAAGCGGCGCCTTTGTTCTGGGAATCCAACGCGGCTAAGTGGCCGGTCGCCAGATCCATGACGTGTATATAATCACGAACGCCAGTACCGTCGGAGGTTGGGTAGTCATTACCGTATACCGACACGGTCTCAAGTTTACCAATCGCGACCTGGGAGATATACGGGACCAGATTATTGGGAATACCGTTAGGATCTTCGCCAATTCGACCCGATGGATGGGCACCGGCCGGGTTAAAATAGCGCAGGCAGGTGATGCGAAAATCGGGCTGTGCGCGTGAAAAATCGGCCAGAATCTGTTCGACCATTAATTTAGACGTGCCGTACGGATTGGTCGTACCGCCCGTGCGCGACTGCTCGCTTAGCGGCACGCTTTCCGGATTACCGTATACCGTGGCCGATGAGCTAAAAATAAAACGATTCACGCCTGCGGCCCGCATCTCATCAAGTAATACCAGCGTACCCGTGACGTTGTTTTCATAGTAGGCGAGGGGTTCTTTTATCGACTCCGAAACCGATTTGAGTCCCGCAAAATGAATGACATCAGTGATGTTATGGCGGGTGAAAATGTTCTTTAACGCCTGCCGATCCAAAATATCGGCGATATAGACAGTTGGTTTCCTTCCGGCGAGTTCCGCGACTCTGTCCAGCGAGACTTGACAAGAGTTCGACAGATTATCAATGACAACGACATCATCGCCTCTTTCCAGTAGTGTTAAAACAGTATGTGAACCAATATAACCTGCGCCACCAGTGACAAGAATTGCCATACAGACTCCAGATGAATGCCAGAAACCCGAACGATTTTCTACCAACGTCACCCGAAAATCCAGTGAATCAGTTATATCGATGGGAGAGATATACATTTCTGTATTTTATCATGAATTTATATGATAATTTTTTAAAAATCGCCAACAAACTGAACTTGTTTATTTTTGAGTCATAAACAATATAGTTATTTGAGAAGTTTAGTGTATGGACACCATCACTTTGGTTGATCGAGGAATTGATTTTCTCGATCAGGCTTTCATCGAAAACAGTATCATTTAATGTGACTAATTCTTTGATGTAGATGGATTTTCCGTAGGTTTCTGGTGTGCACTCCTGGGTGAGGAAGTACATTTTGTTATCGACAAGGTAAGGCGCGCCGGCTCCCCGGTGGTGGTGGTTGCTCACCTTCAGTGAGGGGGCAATCCGCTGCCACTCCCCAAAGATATTCTCAGCAGAGTGAATAATGATTTCATTATCCATTGTGGTGGATAAAAGATAGCAGGTTTCATTAATTGTGAGAAACACATTATCTGTTACTTCAGTATCCGATATTAAGACTTTGATTTTCTTCCAGCGTACCGGGAATTCTACCGACTGAAACAGTATGACTTCTTTTCTTTCTGAAGACTCAGGGATCATGAATAGCTGATCGTTGATATGAATCAGGAAAGGGAATGACAAATGACACTTTAAGTCGTCAAAGCCCTCAAGTTTAACATCATCGATTTCAGTCAATTCACGATCCAGGACGCGGCATCTTAGCGTACCTTTCGAATTTCGAAAGCTAAAAGCTTCATAAAAAACATACACTTTATCGGCTTTTTCAACAATAAAAGGGTCGGCCTGAAACGTATATTTCTTTTTTAACTGCTGGGCAGTAGTTTTACTCAGTATTTCCAGAGTGTTATCGGGGAATAAGTGTGAGCCATGATCCTTTAGAATCATGATGTCCCACGACTCATGATAGAAAAATGTTTTAATTATTTTTTTTATTTTCGTTTGCATTCGCGCCTGCTCCTTTAATTACCTGCATCTTAACAAAAATCTCATACGAACAGCTAATTTGCTGCTGCGTACATGATATCTGTCGTAATGTTGAATGAATGCGCGAAGACTAATGCAGAAACATCAAAGGCTATTTTTAAAAATTAGGTTCGGGTGTGTTTTTTGTCTATAGCACAAAAGTAGGAAATAATTATCCAGAGCATCCTTGCTCCAGTGGAGGGGTTACTCGAAATGCACCTGCGGATTGTCAGCAAGGGAAACGTAGGTTTTGCTGTTTTTATCCAGGGTACGAATTTCACCGCTTTCGATGTCATACACCCAGCCATGCAGACGCAGCGCATTATTTCGCAGCCCAACAGCAACGGAAGGGTGCGTTTTAATATTGTTCAACTGAGCGATAACGTTCTCTTCCACCATGGCGTTAACTTTATCGATGGGATTATCCCAGGTTTTCTTCTCGACCACGGCCTTAGCTGCATCGGCATAGTGCAGCCAGTGCGCCACTGCGGGCATTGGATCGAGGGGCTGGCTATCAGCAATGGCTTTCATCGCGCCACAATTGGAATGGCCACAGATGACAATATCCGTCACACCGAGTGCGACTACCGCATATTCGATGGTGGCGGAGACACCACCGGGTTCCGGTCCGAAAGAGGGGACGATATTGCCGGCGTTGCGGATAACGAACAACTGCCCGGGCTCTTGCTGAGTCACCAGTTCTGGCACCAGACGGCTATCGGAACAGGAGATGAAAAGCGCTTTTGGATTCTGGCTGGATGCCAGGCTGCGGAAGAGTTCCTTACGTTGAGGGAAAATCTCTTTTTGGAAGTTGAGGAAGCCCTCAATGATATGTTGCATAGCAGTGTCTCACCTTACATTTTTATATGTATCCACATCTTAAGGAATCATCATGTCCAGACTCCGTACTTTAGCAACGGCTTTAGTCGCCGTTGCCGCGATGACGATGTGCGCCACCCCTGTATTCGCTAACCCCGGTAACGGTAACGGCAATGGTAATAGTGGCAACCATGGTAATAGCGGAAACAAAGGTAATAGTGGTAACAGCCAGAAAGGAAACGCCGGCCAAAAAAATAATGCACATACGGAACAGCGTAAAAATTATGGCAAGCCGGATCACGTGGATAGCGACATCAGCTATAACGTGGCCAGGCAGTATGCTGTCAGATACGGTTTGACAGGGTATAAATCACTGCCGCCAGGCATTGCCAAAAATCTGGCGCGAGGAAAACCGCTTCCTCCGGGGATCGCTAAAAAAAGCGTTCCACCTTCTATGTTGAATCAACTGCCGTATTATCCTGGTTATGAATGGCAGGTCGTTGGCGACAATTTGGTGTTGATTGCACTGAGCACGGCGATTGTCACTGCCGTTATTAATGGCGTGTTTGATTGATTCGCCACGGAATTAATTTGCTCTGTTGTGCCTGCTGGACGCCCGCATTACGCGGGCTTTTTCGTTAAGTAAGGTCAGGTTCATAACCCGTACAGCTTTATTTTTCGATAAAGCGTGGCAATGCTGATCCCCAGTTCGGTCGCTGCCTGTTTTTTCCCCTCCACGCTTGCGCCAAATCGCTGGATGACATTTTCTATGGCCTCCCTTTCCGCTTGTTTTCCCTTATTAGCAAGCTGCTGAGGCTGGGCTGTCATCGACGTTTTTCTGTTGTCAGCTGCGGTGAGCAGGTAAGGAGGCAGATGGCTGGCGTTGATCCCTGCGGCTTCCCCGCGCATCACGAAAATATATTCGATAACGTTACGTAATTCACGAATGTTGCCAGGCCAGTGCCAGGCATAGAGGCGGTTGATGACGTCATCGGGAAGTTGTTGTGATGGTCGCTGATAACTGACCGAAAACTCATCGGCAAAATATTGTGCGAGGACCGCAATATCTGCCCGCCGTTCGCGCAACGAGGGAAGAACCAAAGGGACCACGTTCAGGCGATAGAAAAGATCTTCGCGAAACTGATTACTCTCCACCATCGCGTTAATGTTTTTGTTAGTCGCGGCAATAATTCGTACATCAATATTGATGGTGTTGTTAGACCCGACGCGGGTGATCGCTTTTTCCTGCAGAACCCTGAGCAGCTTAGCCTGCAGATGAAGCGGCATATCGCCGATCTCATCCAGAAACAGACTGCCGCCGTTGGCCAGTTCAAATTTTCCCACGCGGCCTTTGGGGTCGGCCCCGCTGAATGCGCCGCGCACATAACCAAACAGTTCGCTTTCCAACAACTGTTCGGGAATGGCAGCACAGTTGATTGTTACGAAGGGGGCGGCTTTACGGGGGCTGCTCTGGTGAATGGCAAATGCCACGACCTCTTTTCCTGAGCCACTTTCGCCGGTAATAAGCACACTGGCATAGCTGTTGGCGATTTTACCGATCGTGCTTCTGAGCTGTTCCATCAAGGGGGAGTGACCAATCAACCGCACCTGGGTGTCGGCCTCATAAGGCGATGGAAGAAGGGTACTCAGGTAGTCGTGCGCGTCACGAAAGATAATCATGGTTAAGCGATCGTTATCCAAAGACGAGAGCGAAATTTGCTTGCACAGCACGTGGTATTTCTGACCTTCGAGCGTCAGCCAGGCCTCCTCATCGCCATACAAACTGTCCCCGGTTGTTTCAATGGTCAACGGTAATCCCTGAACCTCGCGATTGAGAATGCGATCGGCTGAATGGTTGGCATGCCAGACAAGACCATCACCATCGATTGCCACGACGCCGCGGTCCATGGCATCGATCAGACGGCGAAATGCGCCCAACCTTTCTTGCGCGCGTAAACGTTCCAGACATTCAAAAACCTTACTGGAGATCATCACGGCTATTTGCTCAATGAAAGTAACAAATTTCTCAATCTGGCTCAGGAGGGTGTCGCGCTGCGCCTGGGTTGAGCAAATAATCCCGATCACCCCAATGACGCGATTGTTGAGAAAAATTGGTGCGTTCAAATCCAGCATTTCAGAACAATAGTGGTGTTTTTCACATAACTGACACAGTGGATGTTCGCCAGGATTTTTGATCAGCACCGTTTCCCGCACCTGCAAAACGTGGCGGTAGATGTAGCCATTTTTTGCCACGTTTTCATTGAGCATGTGCCGGTATTTACCGGTGCCAGCGATGCGCATTAAAGATTCATCAATGATTTCAACATCCGTTCCGGTGATGCCAGAAATAGCATCGGCATAATTGCATATATCATCCTGAATATTGCTGAGTACTGAAATCATGCTACTTCTCCGGCGCGTGTCGCATTTCTCATGGAAAATGATAAATAGGCGAACTAATCCAAAAATGACTTGCGAAAAATCAATCTACCGCTCTGTTTTAGTATGTTTTTTTTATTTTATCTTCCGCGATCACACTATTTATCAATTATGAGAATTTATCAAAATGAAACGATAAACTAACGCGATGATATTTTTGGCTGCAAATCTTGCATTCTGTCTATTTAATTGAAATTTAAGTGTTTGTTAAATTATTCATAAGATTTTACTCAATTAATAAAAAGCTGGTAAGCATTTTGCTCTATTGGCATTACCGATAGCGGAAATATCTCTGTATGACATCAATTGCAGGGAATGGATTACCAGCACAATGAGGTTTTATGATGCAGGAAAACTTATCATTTTTTATCAACCAGACACCGTTTACCGAACATCCGAACGCGCCGTTGGCTCCGTTTAGCCGCCAGGAGTTGGTCAAAGCGTTGAATTTTCATCGGTCTATTCCGGGATATTCCCCAACGCCGTTGTATACGCTGCCGGCACTTTCACAAAAACTGGGCGTAAAAAATATCTACCTCAAAGATGAGTCGCAGCGTTTTGGCCTGAAAGCCTTTAAAGCGCTGGGCGGTTCCTATGCGATGGCGTGCCATATCGCTGAATTACTCGGTAAAGATATCAGCGAATTACCGTTTGATGTGATGACCAGCGAAGAGGTGCGCCGCGATCTGCAAACCGTTACGTTTGCTACCACCACCGATGGCAATCACGGTCGCGGCGTTGCCTGGATGGCGCGACAGTTGAAGCAAAATGCCGTGGTTTACATGCCAAAAGGTTCTTCACAGCAACGTCTGACGTCGATCCGTAACGAAGGCGCTACCGCCGAAATCGTCGATATGAACTATGACGATGCGGTTCGCATGACCGCGGAACAGGCGGAAAAGCATGGCTGGATAGTGGTGCAGGATACCGCCTGGGAAGGGTATGAAAAGATCCCGCAGTGGATTATGCAGGGTTACGGCACGCTGATGCTGGAGGCGATCGACCAGCTGCATCAGGTTGCGCCGACGCACATTTTTGTTCAGGCAGGCGTTGGCTCGTTTGCCGGCATGGTTCAGGGAATGGTGACGGCGGCATGGGGAGAAAATCGCCCGAAAGTGATCGTCGCCGAGGCGTTAATTGCCGATTGTCTCTACCGCTCCGCCCGCTCGAAAGAGGGTGATGCCATAGCGGTGGGCGGAGATTTGCAAACCGTGATGGCTGGTCTCGCCTGCGGTGAGGCAAATAGCATTGGCTGGAAGCTGTTGCGTGATTATGCCACCGCATTTGCCTCCTGCCCGGATGAGGTTGCGGCGCTTGGCATGCGCATGTTGGGTAATCCGCTGGCAGGCGATCCGCAGATCGTTTCTGGTGAGTCCGGGGCGGTGACGACCGGCCTGCTGTCACTGCTGATGTCCTCGCCTGAACTGGCGCAAACGCGTACGCAACTGGGACTGGATGAGCATTCCCGCGTGTTGTTGATAAGTACTGAGGGTGACACTGACCCACAACAGTATCTGGATATTGTCTGGGGCGGCCAGTACCCGGGCATCAACAAATAATTTCCTGATTGAGAATAAGAACGGAGAAACCCATGTTATCTGCAAACCGTATTGAAGAAGTGATTAAAAACTGTCAGGCGCTAATCCAACAAAAAAGTTATTCCGGTCAGGAAGGGGAAGTGGTTAATGCCATAAAAACAATGATGCAGCATTACCAGTTCGATGACATCCATGTTGATAAGTACGGCAACATTGTTGGCGGTATCGTGGGTAATCAGCCAGGGAAAACGCTGGTCCTCGATGGACATATTGATACTGTACCGGTGAACGAAGAGAAGTGGACCCGCAACCCGTACGGCGGTGATATCGAAGATGGCAAGATTTATGGTCGCGGTACGACCGATATGAAAGGCGCCGTGGCGGCAATGATCTCTGCCGTGGGTTTTTTCGGCCAGGACAACCAGCGTAATTTCGCCGGGAAAATCTACGTTGCCTGTATCGTGCATGAAGAGTGCTTTGAAGGCATTGCCGCTCGTCTGGTCAGCGAGCGCTATAAGCCAGACTACGTAATCATCGGTGAAGCTTCCGAGCTAAACCTGAAAATTGGCCAGCGTGGACGTGCTGAAATTGTGGTTGAAACGTTTGGTAAACCTGCGCACTCCGCCAACCCGCAGGCAGGGATTAATGCGGTGTATAAAATGGCGCAATTGATCGACAAAATTCGCACCATTATCCCGCCAACGCACCCCGTACTCGGGCCTGGCATTCTCGAACTGACCGACATTAAATCTTCGCCGTACCCGGGTGCCTCGGTCGTGCCGGATTACTGCCGCGCAACCTACGATCGCCGTTTGCTGGTGGGCGAAACCAAAGAAAGCGTCATTGCCCCGCTGGAAAATGTCCTGGCAGAATTTATCACGCAGGATCCGCAGTTTAAGGCCCGTGTCTCCTACGCTGTGGGCCAGGAGTCTTGTTATACCGGTGCCACCATTGAGGGGGAGCGCTTCTTCCCGGGCTGGGTGTATGACGAGTCGGACGAATTCGTGCAAGCCGCTCTGGCTGGCGTCCGCGAGGCCGGGTTTAATCCGACCATCACGCAATACTCATTTTGCACCAATGGTAGTCACTATGCGGGCGAAGCGGGAATTAAAACTATCGGCTTCGGACCTTCGCGTGAAAATCTGGCGCACACCATTGATGAGTATATCGAGATCGATCAGTTAACCGGTTCGGCCAGCGGCTATTACAGCATCATCCAGACACTCTATCGCCAATAAAAGAACGATAAAAATCCTCTTACCTTACAGGCGGTGCCGCGGAGCGCCGCCGCAATGGAGAATAACGATGAAAACCATTTTCAAAAACGGAAATGTGATCGATGGGACGGGCAGTGAAGGCAGAATTGCCGATGTGGTCGTTGATGACGGACGTATTGTCGCAATCGGTCAAATAGACGTTGGCGTCAATGAACAGGTTATTGATGCCACGGGAAAAATTATTTGTCCTGGCTTTATTGATACCCATACGCACTCTGACCTGTCGGCGATTATTAACCCCGCGCTGTCGGCAAAAATTCGCCAGGGAATTACCACTGAATTGCTGGGGCAGGATGGCGTCGCGTTAGCACCGTTGCCGGAAGAATATATTCCGGCGTGGCGTAAAAATATTGCCGGACTGGACGGTGATACCGACAAAATAGACTGGAAATATAAAAATACGGACGGTTATCTCAATCTGTTGGCATCACGACATCCGGCGACAAACCTTGCCTATTTAGTTCCGCATGGCAATGTGCGCATGGAGGCGATGGGGCTGGATGGGCGGCCTTCGACCCGTGAAGATGTGGCGAAGATGTGCGAAGTCCTTGAGCGGGAATTAAAAGCGGGCGCGTTTGGTCTTTCCACCGGGCTTATCTATATGCCTTGCGCCTTTGGCGATACTGCCGAAATGATTGAACTGTGCAAGGTCACGGCGAAATATAACGGGATCTTTGTGGTACATCAGCGCAGTGAAGCTGACGATATTATCAACTCAACGCAGGAGCTGATTGATATCGCCAAAGCCACAGGCGTCTGGCTACATATTTCACATATGAAGGTTTGCGGAAAGAAAAACTGGGGACTGATCGACCAGATGCTGGGGATGCTGGAGCAGGCGCAGGAAGAGGGGATCCGCATCTCTTTCGACCAGTATCCCTATGTGGCGGGCAGCACGATGCTCGGCGTGATCCTGCCGCCATGGGTCCACTCCGGTGGAACAGACAAATTACTGGAACGTCTGGCCTCACCTGAACTGCGCGCCAAAATGATCGAGGATATTCAGCAGGGCATCCCTGGCTGGGATAACTTTATCGATTTTGCCGGTCTGGACCAGATTTTTGTTACCAGCGTGAAAACGGCCAAAAATCAGGATGCCGTTGGTCTGAACCTCGTCCAGTTGGGTGAATTGCGCGGGAAAGACCCCTACAACGCCACCTTCGACCTGCTTTATGAAGAAGAAAACGCTGTCGGAATGGTCGACTTCTACGGCACTGAAGAGCATGTGATTAAGTTTCTCTGTCGGCCAGAGCAAAACGTTTGTACCGACGGTTTAATGGGGGCCGGAAAACCGCACCCTCGCGTGTTCGGCGCATTCCCACGTGTGCTCGGTAAATACGTGCGTGAAGAGGGATGTCTGAGCTGGGAAGCGGCAATTCGCAAAATGACGGGTAAACCTGCTGAGGTGCTGGGCCTGCAGGATCGCGGGCTGCTGAAGGTGGGTTACGCGGCGGATATTGTGATGTTCGATCCGAACACTATCGCTGATAGGGGCACGTTTGTTGAACCTAATCAGTATCCGCAAGGGATTGAAATTGTCATGGTTAATGGGCGCATTGCCTTAATTAATGGCACGGAAAGTTATGCCTGTAGCGGTACGGTTATAAGAAAACAATATTAATAAATAACGCTAAACACGCATTGATCTATCGCGACTATTTATGGCCGCGGTAGATCACTACACCCTAAGGACATCACAATGAACCTACAAACATCTTTACCTTCAGGTAAACCAAAGACCTGGAAAGCAAGATATACCGTCCTGACATTGATCTGGCTGGCGTGGCTCCTCTCTTTTCTCGACAGAATGGTCATGAGCGTTTCGCTCCCTTATATCGGCAAAGATTTAAATCTGGATACCACCCAACAAGGTTTAATTATTAGCGCCTTTTTTATTGGTTATGCCGCGTTTCAAATTCCCGGTGGTTTACTGGCGGATAAGTTTGGCTCGCGTAAAATCATGGCCATTGGTATTGCCTGGTGGTCTGTTTTCACCAGCTTAACCGGCGCTGTGCTGACGCTACCGCTAATGCTGGCAGTGCGCTTCTTCTTTGGTATCGGCGAAGGGTGCTTCCCGTCGGCCTCCTGGAAGATGATTTCGACCTATTTCCCGTCGAAAGAGCGTGGGCGCGCGACGGCGATTCAATCAACGGTGAACACCTTAGGCCCGGCGCTGGCGGTTGTGGTCGCAGCCAGCATTATTGGGGCTTTTGGCTGGCATATGGTTTTTATCGTGCTGGGTATTCCTGGACTGTTTATTGCCGCAGGGATCTACTTATTTACGCGTGACAACCCGAAAGATCACCCCGCCATTACGCAGCAGGATCTGGCGGAACTGGCCGTTGACGATCAGGGTGGGCTGCAAAATACCAGCGCTATCGCGTTTAAAGACGTACTCAAAATGCCGGTGCTCTGGCAAATGGCAAGTATCTGGTTTTTGTTTGATATCACCTTCTGGGGATTTTCAACCTGGTTGCCCAGTTATCTGATCACCGTACGTGAATTTTCTCTGGCCAAGACCGGCGTAATGGCGGCAATTCCCTTCCTGTTTGGCGCAGGAGGCACATTGTTAGGCGGATACTGTTCAGATAAATTCAAACCGATGCGTAAAACGTTGTACGTCGTAACCTCAGTCATTGCCGCAGGCTTCCTGTACCTGACCTTCAGCGTGAGCAGCGCAGATATGGCGGTGGTTTATCAGTGTATTTCAGCCCTGTTCATGTTCTTCGCTATGGCGACGTTCTGGGGAATTTTGATGGATACCATCCCCAGCAACATTATGGGACGGGCGTCGGGGATCGTTAACTTTGGCGGCCAGATGGCGGGCGTTGTTTCTGCACCTATCATCGGCTGGCTGATCCAAAGCAGCGCAGGAAGCTATAACAGCGCCTTTATCTTTATGATTGCCGCACTGTTATGTTCTGCCGTCGTTACGCTGACCGTGAAAAACTCGCGCGCGGTTGGAGCATTACCCAGTCAGGCTTGATTAATGTCTGTCTCCTGTGGCTCTGCTGTTTCAGAGCCACAGGGATTGAGGGGCATCAACGTTTAATCACTCGCAATAACTGAATTTCCCGCCAGATGTACAGTTACCACTGCAATTCTATTCCTCTCCTTATTAAGAATTAAGCATAATAAATGAAAGACCAGTCCTACATGTGTAGGAATATTCCCTCTATAATGTGTTAATGATTTGATCTACAGAAAGGTTCAAGGTTTAATTCTTGTAAATCTAAATGTTATTTTTATGATTTATTCATCTTGATTATGAAAAAATCATAAAATATACACGTGACTATGTTAGAATTTGCGTCCTGGGTCTGGCACTTATAAATCAGTAATATTGAAGACTCACCTGCACTATAGCCATCGCCTCTCTTTATTTATCGGGATTCTTATACGCAATGAACGCGATAATCGTTGATGATCACCCTTTGGCCCGCATTGCCATTCGCAACTTACTCGATACTAATGGTATCACTGTGACCACTGAACTCGACAGTGGTGAGCAAGTCGTACAGGTGGTTGAAAAAAACAAACCTGAACTGCTAATTATTGATGTCGATATTCCTGGTATCAGTGGCATCGAGGTGCTGGAACAATTACGCAAGCGGCACTATGCTGGTGTGATCATTATCATTTCAGCAAAAAATGAATATTTTTATGGTAAACGTAGTGCTGAATACGGTGCTAACGGATTTGTGAGTAAAAAAGAAGGCATGAATAATATTCTTGCCGCCATCGAAGCCGCCAAAAATGGTTATAGTTATTTCCCTTTCTCCCTTGAACACTTTACTGGTTCATCGGCCAGCGAACAGGATAAACTTGATACGTTATCAACACAGGAAATGAGAGTGTTGCGTTATATCCTTAATGGTATGGATTACAGTACGATTGCCAGTAAAATGAATATCAGTAATAAAACGGTCAGTACTTATAAAAGTCGTTTAATGGAAAAATTAGATTGTTCTTCATTAATGGAAATTTATGATTACGCGCAAAGAAATAAAATAGGGTAGAGTAATGCTGGAACGCTTATTTATTTTTTTGATGGTCATATTTACCATCGGATTATCTACGGATGTGAGTTCAGCGCGCCAGGTTGAACTAAAAAGTAACTATAATACTACGGTGCAAAATATCAGCTTAAACAGGGAAGAAACAAACTGGTTGGCGCATAAAAAAACATTAGTGGTTGGCACCTGGTTACCGGAAGTCTCACCTATTGTCTATCAAAACAGCGGGGAAAATTATCGGGGCGTTAACGCGGACTACCTTGCGCTAATGCAAAAAAGTCTCAATGTAAAAATTGTTATAAAGCAATACGATAACGAGCAGCAGGCGCTTGCCGCACTCGCCAGTAATGATGTTGATACGTTGATAACCCAGCTTTCCCGGCGGCAGGATGTCGGCGGGCATTTACTGCGCACATCGGCATTACTCACAACGTGGCCGACGCTTGTGACGTCATTAAAAAACACGATGCTACCGCTGATGACGAACCATAAGGTCAGCGTCGCCTGTGTGCGGGATTGCCCTTTTCTTAACGTTATCCAGGACGCTTTTCCTGATGCTAAAGTCTCATTTTATGACGACGAGTATCAGGCAATGGCGTCGGTAGTGAACGATGATAACCAATATTATATTGGTAACAATATTACCACTAGTCATTGTATCTCGCGGTATTTCTCGCAATCCCTGGTTATTACGCATTATTTTGATAAGCAAGAGCAATATAATTATTTTGTGGTTAATGAAAATCAACCGCTATTAAGAAATATTCTTGATGGTTTTATTACGTCAATAAGTAATGAAATCCATATGCAGGTGATGCAGAACTGGTTAAATCGCGGTAATCTTGCTTATCTGAATGCGCCCATTCCTTTCAGTCATCAGGAAAAAGAATGGCTGAAGAATAAACATACTATCCGCATTTTGATCAACCCGGATTACCCACCCTATACGCTGGTAGATAGCAGCGGCGAGTTACGCGGTATTCTTGGCGATTTGCTGAATATTATTCATCTGCAAACGGGTCTTGATTTTGAACCTGTTTTGGCCACGTCCAGAAGTGAACAGACCAAACTCATCAGTGGTGGGCAGTGGGATATGTATCCGACGATCGCCCCGACTAACCAAAACCAGGACGATTCGGCATTGAGCGATCCGCTGATGAATGTTGCATTCGTGGTTATCACATCGCGCCAGGAAACAGTCGACTCGCTGCTGGGAAAACCGATACGTATTGCTCTGCCTGCCGGGCATATTCTGGAACGTGGCCTTAAACAACAGTATCCGCAGGTGACCTGGGTGAATGCGGATACCGGTAGCGCTGCAATGGCTATGGTCAAGGAGGGCGACGTTGATGCGGCAATCGCGACCGAATTGTCGGCAAAGTTCATTATCGATCATTACTACCAGAATAATATGCACTTCTTCCGGCTGCCTGATATGCCAGGCGCATCGGTGAGTTTTGCTATTTCTTCTCATGAGCCGATGCTGAAGTCTGTCATTGATAAGGCCCTGCAAGCCATACCTCCGCGTGAAATTTTACAAATGACGGAGAAGTGGTCGAAGATTTCCAATACGCAGGTTGATATCTGGAGCCGATATAGTAAACAGTTCTATCAATTGGGGTTATTTGCGCTGGTACTTATTGCTATTAGCCTGATCTGGGGGATATCACTCTCCCGTGAAGTCCGTAAAAGAAAGCAATCGCAGCGGTTACTGGAAGAACAGTTGCATCTCAAAGAGGTTTTATCTCAAGAGCTGGAGACCGAAAAGAATAAAGCGATTGCCGCCACAAAAGCCAAAAGCCGATTTCTGGCGAGCATGAGTCATGAGTTACGTACCCCGGTAAGCTCGATTGTTGGTTTTGTGGAATTACTCTCAAGCTCTGAGCTCAGTCCGGCACAACGCAAAGAGGCCATTGCATTGACCGGGGCGACGGCTCAATCATTGCTGGGACTGATTGGTAAGATTCTGGACGTTGATAAGATTGAATCCGGAAAATATGAGGTTGTTCCCCAGTGGACCGATCTCTCGCAGCTTATTGAATTGCAGTGCCACTCTTTCGATGCCCTGGCCAGGCAGAAAGGTATATCGCTTGCCTGCGTCAGCCAGTTGCCAGTAAACGAGCGGGTATTTGTCGATCAGCAGGCTTTGCGGCAAATTCTCACCAATCTGCTGGGAAATGCGCTGAAGTTTACGGCGCAGGGCAGTATTCATGTTACGGCCCGACTGACTCCGGACACAGATAATCACGGCACCCTGACAATCGCCATCAGTGATACCGGTTGTGGCATTAGCGAAGAAGAGCAGGCTGGACTGTTCCATCGTTATGCTCAGGGGCGTTGCGGACGTCAACAAACGGGGTCTGGTCTGGGGTTATTTATCTGCAAAGAACTGGTAACGCTGATGGGCGGTACGCTGGAACTGAGGAGTATTCCGGCTCAGGGAACCACGTTCACGATTACGCTGCCGGTTGAAACTGCCCGACAATCGATAGTAGCGGATGGGGATACCCCGGGCGCAGTGTTGCCGCTACCGTGTCTGTCGATTCTGATCGCAGACGATAACCCAACTAATCGCCTGCTGCTTAAACGCCAGTTGAATACCATTGGCTACAGCGTAGATGAGGCCTGTGATGGCGAGGAAGTCGAAGCCAAACTGGCCAAAAAATCATACGACCTGTTGATAACCGACGTGAATATGCCGAAGAAAGATGGGTTTGATCTCGCGGCTTCACTACGTCGTCAACAACCTCATTTGCAAATATGGGGGCTGACGGCCAGTGCGCTCCCGCAGTCACGCGATCGATGTCTGCAAAACGGTATGAATTTGTGTCTGTTTAAGCCGGTGTCAATCCAGACGCTGACGCATGAACTGAGCAAAATCGACACGGGCTATGCGTCACCTTGTGCAATCCGGCATTTAAAATTCAATGTACTGACTGAAAATACCGGTGGCGATCGCGCATTAATGAACGAGATACTCGAAACATTCCGCGAAGCAACGCTGAGTGATTTACAAGCGGCTGAGAAAGCCGTTGCGCAAGATGAGCCGCAGCTGTTTTTACGGGCGCTTCATCGGTTGCATGGTTCGGCGCAAATTCTGGGTATCACCGCGCTTCAGACGCTGTGCGAACCTTTTGAGTCTATGCGACATGACGATCTTCCGCTGGCTGTACGGCAGCAGGCATTACAGAAAATTGTTGCTGTCATGCGAGAAATTGAAATTGAGATCGACAGTCTGATGAGCCATTAATCCCCCCGGATCGGGTAGCCGTAGCTGCCCGATCCGGAGAGAAATGTCTTGATTCATCACTCGTTAGTACAGAGTATTACTGGCCTGCACCCACCATTTCGCTATCAATAACAATGCCTTCCTCAGCACCTTTTAGCACAAGGTTAGCCTCATAAAATTTACCCGTGGACAGCAGTTTTTGGGCGCTGGCAACGGCTTTACGCGTCTGATTCAAAGGCATCAGGTATTGAGTCTGAAGCACGCTGATCCCAGCCAGTTGCAAGGTATCCACTGCACCTTTCCAGTCACCTTTGGCCATTTTGCCATTCGCGGTTTTGATAGCAGATTCTTTTTCCGGCGTAGCAATATAATCTTCTGATAATGCGATCGTAGCGTTAATAATTACGTACTGATCGTCAATCATCTTCGCCTTAGGCGCTGCTTTGACAAATTTCGCCCAGTCGCTGCTGTCGCCTGCCAGCAGGGAAGCGGCGTCATTGGTTAATTTTTTTGCGCTGTCAGGCTGTCCGTGAAACAGAGCCAGACGAGCCAGTTGAATATCGCGCATCGCATTGGCGCCTTGTACGGCGACCTGCATAATATCGGCTGCTTCTTTTTGTACATTGGCTGTGGCTGTTTGTGCCGCAGTGGGAGTAGTGGCAGATGCCATTACCGGAGCTGAGCCCATCATAGTTGCAAGCAGACCAGCAAGAATAATCTTTTTCATTACGTTCTCCTGAATAAAGTTGGTATTGTTCACCAAACGCAATAATCATATTAAATAAGTTTAAAGAGAGGAATCAGAGCCAGGATAGAATAATGAGCGCTTAATCTTACAGGTGTCAGACGTCTGACATGTGTAGGATTAAACGGATAACGACATTCCTTTTTTCTTATATACGCATCCTTATCTGAAGTCTTATTATTTCATTGTAAGTAATATGTATTGTGTGAGTATTAACTCTTTTATTAGTAGGTTACATTACGTTTACATGTAACGGAGGATGTATGTTCATTTTTAATCAGCAAGCCCTGAGAACGTTTAACGAAAAAACACTTTCTCATTATAAAAGACACGCAACAATTATGGCGGTGCTGTTGTTGGTATGTGGTATTTGCTGCTTAATCTATCCTATCGCTGCTGGCGTTTACTTAAGCTATGCGACAGGTTTTATGTTCCTGGTGTGCGGTTTTTATTCTATTTATAGCCTGTTTAGCGCCGGGAAGAAGCAGTTGAAAGCCAAATTTACCTATGCGTTTTTTGCTATCGCATGGTTACTGCTGGGGTACTGTTTCCTTGTTAACCCGGTGATTGGCATGAATTCGTTGGCTATGGTTTTTTGCTGCTTGTTTATTCTTGGCGGTATTTTTCGTGTGGCTTCCGGAGTTCAAATGTTCCGCACTCCGGGCTATGGCTGGAACATTTTTATCGGCATTTTAGATCTGCTTATTGCTGGCGTATGGCTGAATATGGATCCCGACAAGTCTTACGTGTTTACCTCGATTTTTATTGGGGTCGAGATGATCTTCAGTTCTTTGGCTTTTATCAGTCTGCGCAGGAATACGAAGTTGGTAGCAACAGACAAACTTGCTAATAACCATTAAAACTGCCTCTGGAGTGTATCGTGAATATTAAAATGATGGTTTCAGCTGTTGTTATTATGGCCTCTGTTTTGGCACCGATGAGCTGTGCGTTTGCTACTCAGGCAACCGAAGCTGCGCCACAAGATATGACCTGTAAAGAGTTTGCTGATATGAGTCGGCAATACATGACGGCAATTGCCTTTGTGATCGTTAATAAAAATTCTGACTTTAAAGGCGATGATTATGTTCCGCTGCATGAGGTGGAAACTGTCGCTGTTCCGAAAATGATTAACATGTGTCATCAACACCCGGATACGAAATTAGGCGAACTGACCGTAAATCTGAAGGGGGCCGGTCTGCACTACTGATTAACCGTTTTGATAGCCTGGCTTTAGTTAGAATTGACAACCTCTGTCCCCACACCCACATTTCCCCTCACAATAAAATAACTCGCCCAGCTATCCACGAGGAAACTCGCTGGATAGCTGTGTCTGCTAACTACTCTAGATCTGATAAGCGAAGCGCCATTCCTGGGATCTTATTACCCGATCCCAGGGATAAGCACTTACAAGGGCAGGGAATCAATGTCGGGTTTTAAATCGCGCCAGCATGTTTTCGACAAGAACAAAGAAGACCGGAACAAAGTAGATCGCCAGCACGGTCGCGGCCAGCATTCCACCGATAACGCCCGTACCGACGGCGTTTTGCGCGCCAGAGCCAGCGCCGTCACTTATTGCCAGTGGGATAACCCCCAGTATGAAGGCCAATGACGTCATCAAAATAGGACGTAAACGCATTTGCGCAGCTTCCACCGCGGCTTCAAGCGGCGTTTTTCCTTCTTTTTGCATAATCTCGACGGCAAACTCGACGATCAGAATAGCGTTTTTAGCTGAAAGTCCCATGGTGGTGAGCAGGCCAACCTGAAAGTAAACATCATTGCTCAGGCCACGCAGATCGGTCGCCAGCAAAGCACCGACCACCCCAATTGGTACAACCAGCATTACGGAAAATGGTATTGACCAGCTTTCATACAGTGCCGCCAGCGCCAGAAATACGACGATCAGAGAAATGCCGTACAGCATTGGCGCCTGATGGGTGGACAGCGACTCCTGATACGACAGTCCCGTCCAGGCATAACCGACGCCCGCGGGCAGTTTATTAATCAGTGATGCCATAAATTTCATCGCATCGCCGCTGCTTTTCCCTGCGACCGGTTGGCCGAGAATTTCCATTGCAGGCTGTCCGTTGTAGCGTTCAAGACGGGGAGAGCCGTAGGTCCATTCGGTTGATGAGTAGGCTGAAAGCGGCGTCATCGCGCCGGAGGCGTTACGTACGTACCAGTGGTTGATATTGTCCGGCAACATACGGAACGGCGTATCGGCCTGGACATACACTTTTTTAACGCGCCCCTGGTTAAGGAAATCATTGACGTAGCGGCTACCAAACGCCGTAGAGATGGTCTGGTTGATATCCGACAATGCCACACCCATCGCCTCTGCTTTTGTCGCGTTGACGTGAATGCGAAACATCGGCGTATCTTCCAGCCCATTTGGGCGCACCCCGTTAACTTCATCGGGTGACTGGCTGGCCAAAGCCAGGAGCTGGTTGCGGGCCTGCATCATCTTTTCATGCCCAAGGTTACCGTTATCCAGCAACTCCATATCAAAACCTGAAGCGGTACCCAATTCGGCGACTGCGGGTAAATTGAACGGATAAACGACGGCATTATTAATGGTGCTTAATGCCATCATTGCCCGTCGAATGATGGCGGTAACCGAGTTTTCTTCGCCAACGCGTTCTGACCACGGTTTCAGGCTGATAAATGCCAGACCGTTATTTTGCCCCTGTCCGCTGAAGCCAAATCCGCCAACGGTAAAAACAGACGCAACATTTTTCTGTTCTTTTGTCAGATAGTAATCCGTTATTTCCCCAAGCACTTTGCTGGTATTTACCATCGTTGAACCGGAAGGTAATTGTGCCGTGGTCATGAAAACGCCCTGATCTTCTTCAGGCAAAAAGGAGGTGGGAGTACGGAGAAACAGCACCATCATGCCAGCGCCAATCACTAAATAGACTACCATATAGCGGCCGGTGCAACGTAATAGCCTACGGGTGCTGTCAGTGTAGTGATGGGTGCATTTCTCCATGAAGTGATTGAAACGGGTAAACAGAAAATGGGTGTTTTCTTTTTCTCCCTCTTGAGATTTCAACAGCATAGCGCAGAGTGCGGGCGTCAGGCTCATCGCCACAAATACCGACAGCAGCATGGAGGAAATTAAGGTAATAGAAAACTGACGGAAAATTTCACCCGTAGCCCCGCTCATAAACGCCATTGGCATAAACACGGCGGATAAAACGACGGCAATACCAACCAGCGCTCTCTGGAGCTGCCACATCGCTTTATGCGTCGCCGCTTTGGGTGACAAATGCTCTTCGGCAATAATACGTTCTACGTTCTCAACCACCACGATGGCATCATCAACTAGCAGTCCTATTGCCAGCACCATGCCAAACATCGTGAGCGTATTGATCGAAAAACCGGCGACGTCGAGTATCGCAAAGGTTCCGAGAATAACAACCGGAACCGCGATAGTGGGGATAAGCGTCGCGCGGAAACTTTGCAAAAACAGGTACATGACGAGGAATACCAGGATGATTGCCTCGATCAATGTATGAAACACACCCTGAATTGAAATCTCGATAAAGGGGGTAGTGTCATAGGGATAAACGGTTTTCATGCTGGCCGGAAACCAGGCTGATAACCTGTTCAGCTCTTGTTTAACGGCCTGGGATGTTTCAAGGGCATTGGCGCCAGCGGCAAGTTTAATTGCAATCCCGGCGGCGGGTTTTCCGTTGTAACGTGCCACCGTGGCATAATTTTCCGCACCCAGCTCAATACGAGCGACATCCCGCAGCAGAACCTGGGAGCCATCCTGCTGAACCTTAAGGAAGATCTTGCCAAATTCATCGGTAGTTTGCAGGCGTGTCTGAACAATGATCGACGCATTTAACTGCTGGTCGGCTGATTGCGGCATTCCTCCCAGCTGTCCGCCCGATATCTGGTTATTCTGTACTTTGAGCTGGGTAATAACGTCCTGCGGCGTAAGGTTATATTTGTCGAGCTTTTGCGGATCCAGCCAGATACGCATGGCGTATTGCGAACCGAATAACTGTACGCTCCCGACCCCGGGGGTGCGGCTCAGTGGGTCTTTAATATTCGACGCCACATAGTCAGCAATATCATATTGGCTCAGACTGTTATTATCAGAGATAAAACCGGCGACCATTAAGATATTGCTGCTGGATTTATCAACGCTGATCCCTTGCTGCTGGACTTCTTGTGGCAAGGAAGGCATCGCCAGCTGTAGCTTATTCTGTACCTGAACCTGCGCTATATCAGGTGAGGTCCCCGTTTTAAAGGTCAGGATAATCGACGTATTACCGGCCGCATCGCTGGTGGATGACATATACATCAGGCCATCAAGCCCGTTCATATTCTGTTCAATCACCTGAGTCACCGAGTCTTCAACGGTCTTGGCGTCTGCACCGGGGTAGGCTGCGCTAATGGTAATGGTGGGGGGAGCAATTTGCGGATATTGCGCGATGGGCAAGTTCATTATCGCGATACCGCCGGTAAACATCATGATAATAGCGAGCACCCAGGCGAAAACCGGGCGCTCAATAAAAAAGTTAGCCATGAAGAAAGTGTCCTTAATACCTGAAATATTACTGTTCAGTTACCGTGTCAGGTGTGTTTGGTTTTGCAGCGAGGATTCTGGCTTTGATTCCCGGACGGATTCTTTGTAATCCGGACACAATGACCCGATCGCCAGGATGTAATCCCGTAGTCACCAACCATTGATTGCCTACAGCCTTCACCGCATTTATTTCGCGTAGTTGCACCACGTTTTCTTGATCGAGGATTAACGCAGTGGCCTTTCCCTGCGTGTTATGCGTAACCCCTTGCTGTGGGACCATTAAAACATTGTGTTGGTTGCCCTCATCCAGCAATGCAGTGACGTACATTCCGGGTAGTATTTCACCCTGCGGATTGGGGAATACGGCGCGTAAGGTCACGGAACCGGTAGTCTCATCGACGGCAGGATCGGAAAACTCAAGCGTGCCGGTATAGCGATAGGGCTTGCCATTTTCCAGCATTAGCTCAACCGGAATTTTGCCCTTTTGCTGGGCAATCTTCCCACTGGCTTTTTCTTCTTTCAGGCGTAAGAAGTCTTGTACTGACTGCGTTAAATCAACATAAATCGGATCCAGTCTTTGCACGGTAACCAGCGCGTTTCCCTGATTCGCGGTGACCAGCGCGCCCACGGTTACGGAGGATTTGCCGCTGATACCCTCAATCGGCGAGGTGACATTGGCGTAACGAAGGTTGATGGTGGCCTGCTCAAGATCCGCTTTGGCGACGGCGACATTGGCCTCTGCTTCATTAAGCTGTGAGCGCGTCGTGTCGTAGTCCTGGCGGCTGACGTAATTGGATTTTATTAATGCTGACTGCCGATTTAATGTCAGTCGCACATTATTGGCCGTCGCCTGCGCCTTTGCCAGTGCGCCTCTGGCTGCATCCAGCCTGGCCTGCAACGGGGCGGGATCAATTTGATACAGTGACTCTCCTTTGCTGACTTTGTCACCTTCAATAAAATTACGTTTAATGATGATCCCACCAACCTGAGGGCGGATTTCGGCGATCTCAAATGAAACCGCGCGGCCAGGAAGTTCGCTTTTAATATTCACGGAGGAAGGCGTTAAGGTCACAACGCCGACCTCGGGTTCCATCGTAGTGGTTTTTACTGCAGGTTTATTATCGCAGGCGGTAATAATGACGCTGCTAAAAAATAGTGGTATCAACAGTAAGCATTTTCTGTTCATAGTAATCCCTGAAGAATTCGTAAGCACAAATGTTTTTTTATGGCATGCAGGGTGGGGGAGTTATCGGTAAATAACAGAAGATGGTCAGGCATGAGAAGAGTAACGCCCATTTCCGCGCTAAAATTTAGCGGTTAAAATTATATGTAACAGAAACAATGAATATTTAGCGAAGGATCGCATGGATCACGATGACGCAATAAGCAAAACGCGGAGTGATTAGAAAGCGTGTTGGCAAACACTCGGCTCCGGAGTCTATTCGCGTCATCGTACTACAGAGATTATTTCACTAGCTCTGGAGTAACCTCGGTTACGGTATTTGCGGAGTAGGGCATTCCCCACATCGGTCCTGGCCAGAACGCGCCATAACCGTAATCTCACATATTATAGGTGGTGTTGACGGACTCAGTTAAATGCCAAACCTGAATACCTTGTAAATCAACTTTAACAAAGTTGTACGGGATTTTGTTGATGAATCCTTGTTCACCCCCTTGAATTGTCCCTAAAATAGTCACGAAGTGGTTTCTGTAGTTTACCGGGTCGAGAAAACCTTTCTGTTGGGCAATAATACGTCCCTGATAGCTGGCGTCTATTTGTGGTTTAGCGTCGTTGTTCAGCGGCAGAACGGCGATTTCCAGTAACGTATCCGTTTTGGTGTTAATTACATTGATGACTTTACCCCCAAATCGGGCCTGCTGGCCTGTATATAACCCCGGTTGGTTATGCACGGAGATAAAGTTTTTTTGTATATCTGGTTGATTATTACCTTTGATATTTTCAGGAATTGAAGCACATGATGCCAGAGTGAAAGCAAGGGCAATAATCAGCAACCCTTTTGTTTTTTTCATTTTACTTTCCTGCTAAAAAAAGACAGGTCTATAGTAAACCTTTACTCATTATTGTCAGCAGGCGCGAGGCTGATTATCTAAAATTAATATAATTGTAGCTTATGGTAATAACAGACAGTATTTTAGCGGGGCGCTGGATGAGTGTATGACAGTCTACAACCGTGATGGTGATGGCGCCACAAGGTTATCATCCGGTGACGATCATGGCATCATGTTGGGTCCGTTTGAACTCTGTCATCATCACATTCTGCGGATTTAAGTCAGGAACGTGTCAACGCTGTGCAGAATGGATCATGCTACTAATAAAAAGCCGCTTTCGCGGCTTTTTATTATTGAATGGCTGGAGGATTATTCGCTGATTTTTTTCTCAACGGAGGCTGCACCTTCTTTGGTCTTATTCCAGCCTTTCTCTGCACCTTCTTTTGTTGCATTCCAGCCTTTTTCTGTACCTTCTTTGGTATCATTCCAGGCTTTTTGTGAACCTTCACTCACTTTGCTGCTCAGGTCATCTTGCTTACCTTCAGCAGCATGTTTTGCTTTTAATTTTTGCTCTTCACCCTGATTCTGCGCCTGATGCAGTTTTTCTTTTGCAGTATTCGCAATTTCGTGCGCGGCGGCTACATCATTATCGGTTGCGTGTGTTGTTGCGGCAATAACAGGAGAAGCCAGCAGAATGGCAGATAATGCGATAATTGTCTTTTTCATAATATCCTCGCTTAGCGTTATAAGTTATTAGCGTAATGAAGCATGGCATACAAACGAAGCGCTGACTTTAGGAAAAAACTGTAAGTGCTGATAACGTTATTTATCCATTTAGTGCGGCTGTGAGCAATTAATACGGTTATTTTTGTTGCGGTTCTTGTTTTTTTGCGCGAAGGGGAAGGCGCAAAAAGCGTAGTGATAATGTTGATATGAAAAGTGTTATCTGTTTGATTTTTATGTGATTGATTGGGGCGTTATAGGCTGGTCGTTCGTTTCCGGAGGTGAGCGTTTCTATCAAATAATTCACTCTCTTGATTTTTCCGGCCTGTAGACCATGCTTATTTAATACGGGCATAAACAATAACGTCGTTTATCGCAAAAGTGATACCGATAGAGGGCTTTTGGTATGTCCAATGATGTGCCTTTAACAATAAGAGAGCACCATGCTTGAACTCCGTCCTAATTGCGAATGCTGTGATAAAGATCTGCCACCTGAATCAAAAGGGGCCTACATCTGTTCATTCGAATGCACATTTTGCGTAGATTGCGTGACCCAACGACTTAATGGCCAGTGCCCGAACTGCGGTGGGGAGCTGGTGCGACGTCCAATACGCCCCGAAGCATCCCTCCTGCGGCACCCAGCATCCACTCAGCGTTACTATAAACAGTAGAGATGTAAACTATGTTCGCTCGTTGCTTGTCACGGCCCATGATCCTGTTGGTCGTCAGCTTAGTGCCAGAAGCGGACTTTGGTTGAAATCAGACTGCAAAGGTTCTTTCTTTTTTTAATTTACTAAACGTGCTGCCCTGCTTGCGAAGGATCAACGACTGATCAAAAATGAATGAACGTTCATTCATTTTGCGGGTAATTACTTCACGCAAATCATTTCGTTTATAAATAGGCACAGGCAAATTATGACCAGTAAAACGCTCAGACTTTTATTCCCTCAATGGCAAGGTGGCAATAATCCAGCCTATCATCTTGGCTCGCTGCTTCTCTCGTATCTTTCCCCCGAATCAGATGGCCCTTTTGAGTCTGTTCCGGTTGATGAGCCCACAACGGAGCCACAGGCCGAAGTGGACGGCATCACAGCCAAACCTCAAATTATCAGTCAGCTTACCGATGCAGGCGCTCTGATTAAGAAATATGATCCTGATTCAATCGTCGTTTTTGGTGGCGATTGCCTGGTATCACTGGCTCCTTTTGCCCATCTTCTCAATAAATACGGTGATAAACTGGGGGTGCTCTGGATTGACTCTCATCCTGATGTGCAGACTTCCAAACAATATCCAAACGCCCATGCCCATGTTCTTGGCGCGCTAATTGGGACAGGTGATAAAGATTTAGTTGCTCATGTATCCACCAGACTCAACCCTTCAAAAATAATGATTGCAGGTATCCACGATCCGCTGCCTTATGAAGCTGAGTATCTGGCTAGTCATCGCATTGAGACAATAGGTCCTGAAAAGGTTAAAAACGACGCGAAAGATGTCGCGGAATGGGTAGAGAGAGAAAATATTGAACATCTGGCAATACACATTGATCTGGACGTTCTCGATCCGTCACTTTTCCGTTCGGTTCTTTTCGCCAGGCCTGGCAGAGGAGAACATGACTTTGGTGATGTCGCCGAAGGTAAACTATCTATTGCAGATGTTCTAAATCTGGTAGATCAGGCAACCTCAAAAGCGGAACCTGTCGGCCTTACACTTGCTGAACATTTACCCTGGGATATGCTGAATCTGAAGAACATGCTCAATGCATTGCCGCTTATGAAGTAAGGTCTGATTCTGGGGTCAGAGTTCAATACTGGCTCCAGGATAAAAAGCGCGCTAAAGTCTGGGCCCTGGATTAAACATAATAGTCAACATGTTAAAGAAAACCGAAACCTACCATAAGCTGATTACCGCTGCCGCTGCCTGTTTTGCAGAAAAAGGCTTTAGTGCGACAAGCGTGCGTGAAATTTCTAATCGGGCAGGGATCAGCCAGGGAGCGATGTACACGTATTTCAAAAGCAAGGATGACCTCATCAAGGCAATCGTTCTTGAAGAGCAGAATTCAGCGTTGACCGCTCACAATGCTCCGTCTAACAGTACTTATTTCGAGCGCCTTTGCGCGCAGGTTACATCGTGCATAAGCGATGTAGGTTACCCAGTTACGCATCAACTGTGGGTTGAAATCATGGCGGAGTCTGCGCGGAACCCTGAATTGCAGAAAACGTATATATCCAGTGATACCATCATGCGGCAAAGTATTGCGGGAATTATCGTAGACGGAATTGCAGCGGGAGAGTTTCGTCGGGACATTAGCCTTGAGGAAGTCACGATTATTCTTTTTGCCTTTATTGACGGTTTAATCGCGCGTAAGGCTATAAACGCATCCTTCTCTTTCAGCCGCGACCTGCCTATGTTTTTTGAGTTGATGGCAAAATTATTGAAATAATACTAACAGCGTTAGTTAACGCGCTAGCCAGGGAATCGCAAATATCCGCTCCTCGCTCATAGCGGACCTTCAGCTCAGGTAACTTGTCCACTTCGTGTCAGAAGTGGACATCTAAGCCGTTTCAGAGAGTTAAGTGCAGGGGGAACCTTCGAGTATGTTAATTATCAAATCGAGTGGGAAGATGATTTCATTAGTTTGTCTGAGCTCTTCTAAGCTCCACCAGTAGTGCTCGCGAATGACTTCTTTTTCGTTGTTACTCCAACCTGAGCGGTCAATATCTGATTTATCTGCAGTAATAATAAAGAAACGTTCTTCAGCAAGAACGTTCTCACCACCTGGCAACATCATAGGGAAGGTTCTGGAGGCTATTTGTGGTCCCGCCGTTTTTCTTGTCAGGCCCGTTTCTTCAAATAATTCACGTAACGCCGCCTGCTCAAAAGATTCGTTGTGCTCAACTCCTCCCCCTGGCGTTGCCCAGTAAGTTTTTCCATCCAGAGCATCATCTTTATGGCAGAACCTAAAGAGCAGAACGAGATTTTCAGGTGAAAGGACTATCAATCGAGAGGATGGACGAGTACGCATTTATTCCCTCTTAAATAAAATTTAAACCCTCATTGCGGATTTTCATACAAACATAAATTGCAGTCTGCAAGGGCGCGCATAGAGAATGTATTTTCATGCCACGATGGCCGATTCAGGCAGGGGGATTCGCCATTACGCGTAGTTGCTGTTTTATCAGCATACTATCCTGGAAAGGATAAAATCCACACGCTCCTCAACGGAAACGCATGGCAATTCAATCAACTGATAGTCATACATACGGTATGTTTGCACCATTGCGTGATATGTCGCGACGGCGACATCGAAAGATTGCTTGCGCTCGGTATCCTGTACATATATGTCACGCCAGGGTGGTGCTATAAATACTGTTCGGTTATAGCGAAACCTCTCGATGGCGTTTTCCAAATGCTTCGGTATGGTAAGCTCTGAAAGACGTAAATAACCTACAACATCAGGAACACCGCGGTCGAAGAAGCAGGGTCTTGTTTGCCCTTCTGCTTCGTGCCATGAACGCATTTCCCAGGATAGCATGAGCTCTGCGAACGCAGTTTGATTGGCCCATGGCAATGCATCACCACCGATGTTAACCTGGTCTTGTATAACACCTCGTCCAGCTTCTTTAGAACACCAAAAACCTCTTTTTATAATGGTATCAATTATCGTGCTTTTGCCTGACCCTGGGCCACCTGTGAGAATGATACGATGTTGAAAAGATGAAGACATTGAACCCTCCTGAACATTTATAGACGCGATGAAGTAGCAATTCTTATGGCGTATTTTCCCGTGTCGGCAGATTACTTGTTGATGGTTTGACTAACTACATTTTATCCTGGCTTGCATACCCGCTACTCGTTCTGACAGGACGTTCTAAAACTGTGCTAGCAATACGACTGAAAGGTGGGCTGGATTTCACCATTCGATGGAATCTGAGGACGTTGCCAATGCAGACGATCAAACGTTCCCCCAGCTAAACGCTGCACTTCGCTCTCTGGTCTTCCCACCAATCGTGGGCATGCGGCTAAGTGAGCGTCTTCAAAGGACATGACTGTTCCTGCAAAAAATATCTGGCCTGAATATAAACTACTCGATATTCTGAAATGCTTTGTATTTTTTGTGAACAGGAAAAAGTATGCTGAGTACATTACCCGATTTACACAGAAGTTTTGCAGAGCAACTCAAGCTTAAATTTCAGTCGGATTCGCGAATCCATTCCCTTCTTGCTGGTGGCTCGATTGTTCACGGCGGATTTGATAAATACTCCGATCTCGATTTTGTCGTTGTCGTTGATTCTCTCCACTATGACGAAATCATGGCGCAGCGTAGGGAACTTGCCGGGACATTAGGCCATCTGCTGCATGCTTTCACCGGGGAACATGTCGGAGAGCCTCGTCTGCTTATATGCCTGTATGGCCCTGAACTCCTTCATGTCGATCTGAAATTCATCACCCTGGATATGCTCACTCAACGCGTTGAGGAGCCAGCGGTGTTTTTTACCCGTGATAACACTGCTCTGGAGCGACAACTGGCAAAGTTTAGCGCTCACTGGCCAAACATGACGCCGGAGTGGTTTGAGTCCCGCGCCTGGATCTGGCTTCATTATGCGGTGGTTAAACTGGGAAGGGGCGAACTTTTTGAAGCGATGGGTATGTTGGCATTCTTCCGCGAGCAGGTGCTGGGACCTATGCTGTACCGTCGTGCAAATTTACCGCAACGTGGGGTTCGCCGCATTGAATTCCTCAGCATTGATCCTGATGGCCTGCTGACTTCTACGCTGTCCACGCACGATTGTGACTCCGTCAGCATGGCCATCAAAATGGCCGCTGATGCTTATATCAATCTGCGAGCTGATGCTTTGCCTGACAATATTGCAGACGATGCGGCTCGTTGGGCGGTTCTTGCCATGCTGAAAGAGTACTCTGACAGAGGTTAAATTTATACTCCGGTCATTTACATGGCCGGAGTGTAAAGCATCACGGAAGATGCAGCTAATACACAAATCCCGCGCAGAATGCAGGATTTGCGCGACAATATCGACGTGAAAAAATGGGAAATTAATCAGGCCGCCGGTCGCTATATCCGCTCACATGAGGAGGTGCAGCACATCAGCATCCGCAACCGTCTCCATGACTTTATGCAGCAGCACGGCGCGGAGCTGGCACCTGAGCTGATGGGGTATAACGAACAGCTTCCCGCAGTAAAACAGAGCGCCATGCAGCATTCGGTTGATTATCTGCGTGAAGCCCTGTCGGTGTGGCTGGCCGCAGGTGAAAAAATTAATTATTCCGTGCAGGACAACGATATTTTAACGGCCATCGGATTCAGGCCTGATGCGGCTTCGCGGGATGATAATCGCGAGAAATTCACCCCGGCACAGAACCTGATTTACACCCGCCGACGTGCAGAACTGGCCGCACGGTAGCACGCAAAAAAATCCCCCAAAATTCCGCCATTTTCCCGAAAAAAGCCAGGCATCCATAAGGTGCATGGTTTTGCATGCAAATCCCTCTATTTTATTTCCCCCACCTCGCCAGTACCGGCGCGGCCTGAGCCGGTTCATGTACCTGCATTAAAAGTGACCTCTTAAGCGGGCAGGCGGGGCGGGGAGAGCATTGCGCGCAGAGGTGATGTGTTATTTATTTTCTATGACCTTTTCAATTACGGCTCTTAACTCTGATATTGAAGGTCTGTTTGTTGGTGTATAGCTTGTACAAGCTGATATGACTTCATCCAGAAACTCTATTTTATCCAACATGCAGTAAGTAGATAACTTTGCCTCTGGACGGTCTAATCTGAGTTCCCCGGCAATGGGATACTTATTTCCGCTTAATAAGGCCCATAATGACTTTGCATAGCTGTATATGTCAGCATACATACCAGAATTTTCTTGAGAACTGCTTAACATTTCTGGTGCGTAGTAATGCAGGGAACCCATTTTGGTACCTTCTTTAGTAATTTTTTCTTTATCGGGGAAAGTAGCAATGCCAAAATCACCAAGAGACCACTTATTTTGGTAGATAAGTATGTTATCTGGTTTTATATCTCGATGGTAAATGTCTTGGGCGTGAAGTATTTGAATTGTCTTACAGACATCCAGCATGCCTTTTAATATGGTTAGAGGTGTGGATGCGTGTTTTTCAAAATGTTTTTCCAGAGGGGTGGCCTCTGGCATTGTAAACCAAGCAAAACCATCATCGTCCAAGTTGCTATAACTATTAACGATAGGGATTGTGTGAAGGTTCTTGTCCCTGATGGCTTTGATTCTATTTAATGTGGATATTTCATCATCAAAGCGTGATAATGCTATTCCTTTACTACGTTTAGCAATCTTCATTATATGCAGATTGTTATTTGTTGTTCTTGTTTTCCATACTACTGCATTCCCACCTTTCCCAATTTGGCGAAGTAATAAATGTCCGGATATGGATGTTCCCTGTTGGATTCCCTGCTTATTCTTATCATTAGGTAGACTCTCGAAAAAGTCAATCATCATATTAAGGGATGAGGCTGATATTTGTATTATCCTACATAGTTTAGATTTTGACCCCGCAAGGGATATCGCTAATTCAACTTCAGCAAGTGCACGAGTTCTTCCAACAAGAACTCCCCAATTTTGTATCTGAACATTCCTGGCCATTCCGGAGACCATGCCTCCGGGCTTGTAATGAGAGTTTATCTCATCTAAAGCTTGTAAGAATCCCCAATCCCTGTCTAAACGAAAAAAATTTGCCATATATATTTCCTTCAGGAGGCGCGGATGCGTTGTAGGGTGTCATTGTTACTAAGTTGTTCATTTAAAAATGATACCCAGTCGTTAGAGTAAAGATAATTGTTGAAGCCTAAGACAAAGCCTGAATATATTCCTTTGTAGTCATTATTCATTTCCACTGGCCTAGCATCGAAGAACTTCCAGCACTTTGTGTGTAAAGCCATATTGAAGAAGTTATGAGTTTCCTTTACTTTTGAAACAATATCTGATGGTTTATGAATATAAGGGCTTCGTACTTCTTTTATAAATGTTATGCCCTGTTCATACTGTGCTTTTTCTTCATCGCTTAGTTTTCTAAAATTAACAAACTCAATGGATAGATCTGATGATGAGGCATGATTTCCTATCTTTGGAATTAAAAAAGCTTTAATGCGGTACTCTTGGCTCTCTAATGCTTCTGCACTTAATTCATGTTGTTGTGCTTCCATGAACTCCCTAACTACGGCGTAATTCTGTGACTGGAATTGTTTTAATGCTTCTATTTTGGCCTCTGAAGATACTCGACTAAGTTGCATGGATACAGCAAGGTTTACTAATAAAGCATGCTCATCACCAAATTCTTTAGTTATAATGTTTTCAAAGTTAGTTAATGCTGCTTGACATTCTCCGCTGCACATTAAGTCTATGACAGGAAGAAAGCGATGCTCGATTTTGTTTCTTAGGCCTATAAGGAAGTGAAGGTTAGATTTAATTGGTGAGTTGACCCCAAGCCAATATTTTTCTGTGCATTCTTTTAATTCCCATGCTTTTTCTTCTCCATCGATGTAGATTGTATTCCCTGCACCATCTTTGTGATAATAGTCGATCTCGTTTTTTTCAAATATAGCATGAAAAAGTGATGTGAATGCTATATTCATGTTGATTATAAACCCATATGTTTTGAATTTTATAGTCGGGTTGTTGTAAGTGGAAACCGCGAGTATCGCAAACTCTTTAGCTTTATTTAAAAGAATTCCTTTTCTTGAGTAATTATTAGTTAGAGATGATATCTGGCTTAGAGTTGCTCTGAAGTCATTTTTACTTAAGAATAAAATACCATTAGTTATATAGTCGTCTCCTTCCCTCTGAAAATAGGAGCTAAGCTTCTTTGAAATATGTGTTGAACATGTTTTCAAAGACCATGTGCTGGCTTCTGATAGCTCCGACAATTTAAAGGTTGCGCCTTGTTTTTCTTTTTCAATTAAGAAGTCATATGCTAAGTCTATTTTTTGGAATTTACTCATGACATACCCTTTTTTTATAAATGATAAGGAGTATATAGAATCTCCCCACCAACTCATTATTTCCTTTCTTTGATTCAAATATGTTGTACGGTTGTAGGCTCTCCTAACTTCATTTTTGTCACTATGAGCGAGTGCTGCTTCAATCACATCTGAATTCAAACCAGCTTCATTCATTGCAGTACTCGCTATTGAGCGCAAACCATGTGCTACTAATTTACCCCCATATCCTATTCTTTTTAAAGCAGCATTTGCTGTCTAGCTATTCATTGGTTGCTTTGGGTCATTCCGACTCGGAAAAACATGTTCACGATGGGCACTGATAGGCTTCATCACATCAAGAATCTCTAATGCCTGAAGAGATAGAGGAACTATATGCTCCCACTTAGCCTTCATCCGTTCGGCTGGTATTGTCCAGAGCTTTGCTTCGAAATCGATCTCTGCCCACCGAGTACCGGAGGCTTCAGAAGGGCGCACAAGCGTCAGGAGTTGCCATTCAATTAAACAGCGAGTCGGAACAGACAGATTTGACATGACTAAAGAACGCATCAGCTTCGGCAATTCTTGTGGTCGGAGCGTTGGCATGTTTTGCTTTTTGGGTTTCTCAAATGTCATCCCTACACCAGATGCTGGGTTGGCATCAATCAAACCGGTGTTAACCGCATAAATCATTATCTCGTTAATACGCTGCACTAGTCGACGTACAGTCTCAAGCGCTCCACGAGCTTTGATTGGTTCCAATGCTTCAACTAATATTCGGGCTTTAATTTGCTGAACGGGGATCTCACCGATGGCAGGTAATACATCTTTCTCCAATGAGCGCCAAATGTCTTTTGCGTAATTAGGGGTAACGCTTTTACTTTTGAGCTGGAACCAGTTAGCGGCGACCGTTGAGAAAATACTGTCCAGGGCGATTTGCTGCTGTTCCTCTGCAACTTAGACCTGAATTTGTGGGTCAATTCTGTTGGCTAACAAGGCAATCTGCTCTTAACCCTCGGGTGTCAGCAAGTGAAAGGGCTGGGAAAGCACCAAGCCCCATCATTGTCCGCTGTTTTGTCGCTGGACGTTGATAACGGAAACGCCAGAGCTTTTTCCCGCTGGTTTTCACTATCAGGAAAAGCCCATCGCCATCATGTAGCGTCAGATCCTTCTCTAACGCTTTAGCGCGCAGAACTTCGATGTTGGTAAGGAGGCGTGTTGTCCGTGCCACTGTGACCGCTCCTTCATGAGTTGGTATACGCTTTTAGGTATACATCCTACCGTATACCTAAACGTGTACCAATTTTCTCTGGATTTAGCCGGATGCCCTCGGGCAATAACAGATACAAAAAAGCCCGCAGGGCTTGCGCCGTGCGGGCTCTCAGGACTTCATCGGATGACTCTGGTAATCACCGATGGAGAATTTTGGTGGAGCTGGCTGAGAGCGACACCAAATACTAACTGTCTGATTCTTTGAGCAATGTAGCGGGAATCAATGTCACAGCAGTATGGCACACCCAACTAGCTACGATCAATAGCCCTAACTGCCTTGAGTAGATTGCTTTTTGGCTATCTTTAGTTGCTGAGTGAAGAAGCGGGCTCTGTCTTTCTGTCTGAAGTTAACTTGACCGGCTGCATGAAGCTTGCCTGCTAGCTTTTCTAGATGAATTATTTTTGCAGCATTGTCTGTTGCTTCAGCCAAAGTGGCGAATTCTTTTCTGATTGAATCACTGTGTGCCCAACGTACCTTAAGTTCTCCATCCTGAATAACAATCCCTGTAAGCAGCTTCCCTTCTGATGATGGATAAAATCGCTCTTTCTTGTCTTTAGAGGTGAGGCCATGAGAACGAATACACTTTTTAGCTTGGGCAGCAAATCCTTTTGGGATTTTCGAACCAGAGAACGCTACATCGTCAACATATGCCGTAAATACTAAGCTGTTTGAGGTCGCAAGGTTGCTAAGCTCGTCGAACATATCTCTGTTTGCCCAAAACGCCATGGCCATACTTATCGGGCTGCCTGTGGGCACTTTTCCTGCAAAGGTTGCAAGGTTGGTCATTACATAAGCTACATCGGGTGACATCTCAAATTTCTCAACAAATGCCTTGTAAACCTTTGCAGCCCGAGTCGAGGGGAAAAATTTGTGAATGTCGAGCTTCAGAAGTTCAGTTGCTTGCTTATGTGCTTTTGCATTAGTTAGCGTGGAATGCTTCTTCCGACCGGAGTGAAGATATGGGGGCAATTCGATTCTGCTTAACAAAACGCCGATCTTCTTGTGAACCGCCTTGAGCTGAGGAATTGGTTCTTGAATCTTTCTTCCAGCATCGTTTTCGAATTCTTTATACGCAGAATCTAGCATGAGTTTATCAGCTTGAGCTTTCGATAACCCAATGATTTCTAGCAGTTTCTTTTTTGATTTCAATTTGAAAAGAGGGGATTGGTTCAAAGGGTAAAGCTTGGGGGAATTGTGAAGACTAGAGGAACGTTTTGTGTTTATCATCGTAGCTGGTCCTATCTTTTAAGGCCTCCATTGGATTAAATCCATAATGGATGACCAGACGGAAGCAACTTCTTCAGAATGAAAGACCTCCGAAAGGATTTCGCGGAAGAATTGACCGAGTAGAAACTTGGCCACACTCTTGAAAACACCTTTGGAACGGTCGTTCCCACAAAACGTTTGCTGAACACTAGTCCGGTACTTCTTACGTGTCTTGCGACTCATAATTACATCTCCTTTTCAGTTCCCGATGACCAACATGGTCACCAGTCTCGCCTGAACTGACAGGAATAAGAGATGTTCAGCAATTAACCCCAGTTTTCGACGTCACCGCGTGACGTCCTCTCGCCACAAATCCAGCAATCCCAGCTGTCCCGGTAAGAACCAGAGCGTCGGTGATGCGTAGCATCGTAACGTTGGAACATCGAGCAAGCGTGGCATACGTCGTGTGGGGGAGAGATTAGAGGCCGAAACCTCCACGATGGCTGACAAGCAGACCATCAAGCTTTTGCGAGAAATTCTCTCCTAGGTACTAGCAGGGACATTTTATGATCATATTCATGCAGTTAGCAATAGCGCGGTAAGAGATTTGTTTCGAAATGTGAGTGAAGATGAAGGGTATAATTAGGATGCGAATTCAACTCCCTAACTGGAAGCGGAATTCGCGTCTTGTTATTGCTACTGCCAGTCGCAAGACTTCCAGCTGTAGTGGTCAACTAAAACTGGCCACGGCTTTAGAGTTTTTCCAGTATCGGTTTTCCGATTCGTTTGGAGGTAATCCA
>PPYF01525236.1_pt1 | contig 39813 bp, 24 predicted proteins | sample 1559871 | NCBI WGS metagenome assembly PPYF01 (sample SAMN08240021, study PRJNA423297) | Human gut metagenome, whole genome shotgun sequencing project.
AATTGCAGGAGGTTATTCACGCTTCTCAAGGCCACTCCCACGTTATCCGTCCCTTCCTCTTTTACCTGCTGCCTTTCCACCACTTCTTCCAAAGGAGCTTTTATCAGGGTGAGGGGAGTACGGATATCATGGGCGGTATTTATGAAGAAGCGTGTCTTTTCCTCCGATAGCCTTTTTTGTCTGCGCAACATGACGATCCTGACTGCTATTGTAACGGCTGATATGGCAAGAAGTGCATATCCCGCTATGGCCCATGCGCTCGCCCATGGTGGACGGGCGACAACCACTTCAATACTTTTCTCCTCATAAACTTTGTATTTTTCTTCGTTGGATATGGCACAGATACGCAGGATGTACTTGCCTGGGGAAAGACCGGTGACCTGTATCTGCCCGTCCTGCAACGGGTGGCTCCAGCCGTTATAGGCGCCTTCCAATTTCCATGAGTACAGAATGTTTGAAGGATAATCATAGTTGATGGATATTGCTTCCAGGGAGAAGCTGCTCTGGTCATAAGCCAGTTCAAGTTTGTAATTACCGTCAATATCCTTTTTTAACGGTGACCCTTCCTCACCGGGATAGACCGGACATGAAGAGACTGCAAAATCCCTCAGGAGCATCTGTGAGAACTGTGGAACGGGAATCTGCAAGTCAACCGGGAATATGACGATGCCATCATTGCTTCCGAACACAAGACTGTCCCCATACTGGGTTGCAGCGCCGGCATTGAAGCATACGCTCATCAATCCTTGTTCCACCGTCCAGTTTTGGAAAGTCCGGTCTTCACACAGGAAAGTAACTATGCTGTTTTCCGTACCGAGCAGCAAGCTGCCATCCGGTCTTGGAATGACAATATAAATGTTATCAGAAACAAGGGCACAGTTTTCCATGTGGTACTGATGTATAAATTTATCGTTTGCACCGTCATATACAAGCAGTCCCGCTCCTCTGGTCCCCACATATAGTGTGCTGTCCGCAGCCTGATACAAAGTACTGACATGGACTGTCTCGACCGGGAAATCTATGCGGCGGTAATCTCCCCGGAGCTTGTCCAACAGGTATAATCCCATAGTTGTACCTACCCAGATGTGTTCCGCGTCCTTTTCCAGTATGGCGGTAATGGACCCCAGTCCCGGGTAGAGTCGTATGTCACCGCTTTCAGGGTTGATGCGTTTGAGATTACAGTATCCGCCTGACCATATATCCCCTCCGGAGTCCTTTATTATGTCACTGATATATTGGTCAGGGCTTATTCCTGCCAGGGAGGAAGGTGAGATGTATTCCACCGTGCCTTTCTTCTTGTCAATCCTGTATATACCTGATGTATACCCACCTGCCCAGATAATGCCGGGTAATACCTCACAGAGGCTCAGGAAGATATTATTGTCATCGCCTTTCAAGTGCTCGGAACTGCTAAGGAAGGAAGTCCACTGACCGGTTGCGCTGTGAAGCAGGCTGATCCCGTTGCTGGTGGCGAACCACAGGTCACCCTCGCCGTCCCGGACTACATCATGGACCTGGTTATTGGCCAGCGAACTGTTGTTGCCCGGTGAATGCTTGAGCCATTTGTAACTTCTGTAACGGTCGTTGCGTATTGTAATCCCGGTAGGATAATTGGCCATCCATATCCGTCCGTCCCCGTCCACATAAATATCATTGATGTTGTTCCCGTTCATACCGTTATAATTGCTGTAGTCGGCGGTTATATAAGGCCGGGCGGAGAGAGAATCAACGTCAATCTTGTATACTCCCCTGCCTCCCGTGGCTACCAGCAGTTGCCGCTTTCCAAAGGGGGTGATTCGTTTGATTGCCACGTTCTGTAGCGGACCGTCCGCGATGATGGTTGAAGTCGTGTTCATTCCGTATGCTATAATTCCTTCCTTGAAGGTTCCTATGAACAGTTTCTTTGAATCTTGGTGGAAATAAAGCTCACTTACCGGTATACAGATACTGTCAGTATATGTTCCGGCCACAGTTTCCAGGACACCTTCCTTTTCTATGGTTTGCAGTAACCCGTTTGATGTCCCTATAAAAAAGTTTGTACTGTCGGTCTGCGTGATTGCAGTAATATCGTTCGAGGCAGGGGAGTCTATTCTGTCCGTAGTGCCTGCGCGGGTATCATAGCGTATAATACTGTCACCATGGCAGAGCCAGATACGGTCATTACTGTCCATATAGGTACAATTGACGGTGCCTGATGTTACGTCATCCTGCAGGCCGTTAAGCTTGTAGGTCATAACAAAACGGTCACGGGCGGTGTCGTACCGGAATATGCGTCCTTTTCTACCCACAACCCACAGCCTGTGCCTGCTGTCGGTATATAGCCAGTTCAGGTTGATTTGCGGCGCCACCTCCATACTTCCGTCAAAGACGGCATAATGTTTAATCTTGCTTCCGTCATAACGGTCTATCCCTTCCTGGGTAAGGAACCACATGTACCCGTGCCCGCCTTTCTGGATGCGAAAAATTCTCCGGTTGCTTAGTCCGTCCTCTATGCCCAGGTATTTATAAATTTGACCCTTGCAGGTAGTAAAAGTGGCTATTAGTAAAGGGAACAGAAAAAGCGCCCTCTTTAAAATCTGAAAGTATGTCATTTGTAGTAAAAGTGTGTTAAGTTAAATGTTACCCGCAAAAATAATAAAAATAGTTTAAATTTAAAAAGGCAATGCAAGTTAGTCATTGCCTTTTATAATGCGGATATCAGTTGGCCCGATTTCAGAAAAGATATAACATGCTTAAAAATGACATCAACCTGTCATACTGTTTGGGGGACCGAACTTCTTACTTGATTTAATGAAATACTGTCAGATATCCACCCTTTCTTGGGTCTTCCTGCTACCGTAGGCACCTGCAATACAGCACAATACCGCTCCGGAGAGAATTGCAAGGAACGAAATCAGTGCGGACCTCGCTGCGGCATCCGTTGCCTTATCGGCAGCCACGAGTGCCTCATGCTTGATTTCTTTCCATTCCTGTGCGGCTTTCTTCAGGGTCACCTCCAGTTTGTCTATCTGTTTGCCGGCTTCCATACGTGCATTTTCCAGCAAGTTCATATATTGGTCAATAGTTTTATTTGCTTCCGCTTTTGACATATTGGTGTTGTTTGCTATAGCTTTAGCCAAATCATTCCGGTCTATATTTTTGCTGATACTTTCTGTACGTTGTTTCAACCGGTCAAGGAAACTGTCAATGCTCTCATCCGCTTGTTGTGGGGAACGTACTATTTTTTTTACGGACGCTTCCAGGTCATCCTTCACTTCCGCCAGTTGCTTCTGCAGGTAATCCGGCTGAAGTTCCTTCACATCGCTTTTTAGAAGTGCGGTACGGATATTCTGCGGTATATTCCCTTCTTTCAGGGTTGCATTAAAATCGATTTTTCCGAACAGCTCCTTTGCGTCTTCAGATAATGCGGCAACTCCGTTTCCAACGGTATCACCTGTTCCAGACAAAACGCTGCCCGTAACGGACGAGACCGCTCCAAGAGTATTCACCGTCATTTTTGCCGCACCGACAGCCAGAAAAATTCCCAGTACCACAGCCACAATCAGTGTGGTCGCCCAGACCAGAAATCCGTGTATCATTCCGTCCATACCGGCCAGTTTCCCGGCCACAAAGCCTCCTGCAGCCATGCCGGCAACCAGAATGATAGCGGATCCGATTCCAACAGCAGTGCCGATGCCCGCAACCGGGTGATCTGATAATGGATCAAACATAAACAAACCAATACTTGAATTTAAAATAGACAGTAACACGGATATTGCCAATACAGTCATGACACCGCCGAAAACACTGCCCCAGGACACTCTACCCTTCAGTCCTGCGAAACTTAATTTTTTCATAATTGTCAGGTTTTTAATTAATACTATGATTTGTATCTCTATAAAAAAACAGCATTGAAAGAATATTTGTTTGATGAATATTTGTCATTTCAACAGATATTTGTGTTAAAAAACGCATGTATATATAAAGTTATATTTGATGCCGTTATATATAAATCCAAGAATTTGCACCTTATATATCTATGATGTGCTTTCACTGCCAATACAGGCTTCTGGCACCATCCGACTTCTTAAATAGATGTTAAATCCATTTCTATTTTTCGAACCATCCTTTTTAACGGGCTGTTTTTTAAACAAAGGTTATGACAAAGTAATTCATTAGATTATGCACAGTCATAACTACACAACAGACAGTACAACGTGTGTGACATATTTATTGTATCACTATTAATTTATTTAATTATGAAAAAATCTATCTTTGTTTTAGCACTAAGCATGAGTATTCTTACCATGCATGCGCAAAATGACCGTACGGCCCTTGAAGGCACACGCCCTGGTGACAACTGGTCTATTGAACTGAAAGCTGGTGCTGTAACCCCTTTGACTCACAGCTCCTTCTTAAAAAATGCCCGACCGGCCTTCGGATTCGGAATCGGAAAACAACTTACTCCTATATTCGGTCTAGGTATTCAAGGTATGGGATATGTAAATACCTCAGCCAGCAAAACTGCATTTGATGCTTCCGAAGTGAGCTTACTCGGTAAAGTCAACCTGATGAATCTCTTTGGAGGTTATATGGGCGAACCACGCATTTTTGAAATCGAGACTCTGACAGGTATCGGCTGGCTACATTACTATCAGAATGGCCCCGGTGATACAAATTCCTGGTCTACACGCCTTGGTCTAAACTTGAACTTCAACCTAGGTGAGGAAAAAGCATGGACACTCGGTATCAAACCAGCTATCGTATATGATATGCAAGGAGACTTCAGCAAAACTAAAAGCCGTTTCAACGCCAACAATGCCACTTTTGAACTGACTGCCGGACTGACCTACCATTTCATGTGTAGCAACGGCTCACATCATTTCACAACAGTGAAGCCTTACGACCCAGTAGAAGTAGGCGAGCTAAATAATGCAGTCAACCGTCTGCGATCACAACTGAGCGACAAGGACATGCAACTGAGCAATGCCGTACAACAGGCCAACAACTTACAAAAGGAGCTGGCAGATTGCAGAACCCAAGCTGCCAACATAGAAACCGTGGTAAAAACCAACCGCATTCCAGAATCCATCATTACCTTCAGACAAGGAAAGTCCGTGGTTGATGCTTCCCAACTGCCTAATGTGGAACGTGTAGCCATTTACATGAAAAAACATCCTGAAGCTAAAGTCGTCATCAAAGGATATGCCTCTCCCGAAGGTAACCTCGCTTTCAATGAGAAACTGGCAAAAGCACGTGCTCAAGCTGTGAAGTCCATACTTGTAAAAAAATACAAGATTAACGACACCCGCATTACCGCCGAAGGACAAGGAATCGGTGATATGTTCTCCGAACCGGACTGGAACCGTGTCAGCATTACCCCTCTGCCGGATGGCAAAAATCATCAGGGAAGAAAATGCAGCAACCGCCTATCATGCATGCCTGCAATCCATTTCTGATATAAAGAAAGTACTAAAGGAAACAGATGTCGATGCCGGATTTGAGCAATTGTCCAGCGTCTTTTATGCCAGCTGCTCGGCAGACAACAAACTTCTGGAACAAGAATACGAAATACGGCAAAAGCATGAATTGCCGGTCAATCTGCTCAAGAAACAAGAAATCAGAAAACGATATAAGGTGAAAGTGCCCGGCAATGCCCTGGTGAATGAAACATCCGCACAGATGGATGCCTACAGAGCTGCAACCGGACTGCTCACCTATCATATGAAGGAGAACGGTCTGAAGGTCTTTACCCATACCAACATAAAGAAGTGCACTGAAACATCTGATGGCTGTATCATGATAACAGACAAAGGAAATAAAATTAAGTGCGGATATGTAATCGTAGCCACCGGATTTGAGGCCGGACAATTCCTTCCCAAAAAAATTATGGATTTGACTTCTACTTATGCACTCATATCACATCCGGTAGCCCCCGAATATCTCTGGCCGGAACATTGCCTGATCTGGGAAACAGCCGATCCATATCTTTATATCCGTACCACCGACGGAAACCGTATTATTGTAGGTGGTGAGGATGAAAAGTTCAGCGATCCAGAGCACCGTGACTCACTACTCAGAAAGAAAATCCGTATTTTGGAGAGAAAAGTCAGAAAACTATTCCCCGATATCCCTTTCAAAACAGAAATGGCATGGTGCGGTACCTTCAGTAGCACCAAAGACGGGCTACCTTTCATCGGCAATTGGCCCGGCAAGGAACGAATATTTTTCGATCTGGGATATGGCGGAAACGGAATCACTTTCAGCATGATCGGAGCGCAAATAATTTGTCATAAGCTACAAGATATTAAAGATGAACGTAGTCACGTTTTCGGCTATGATAGAATCGAAAAATATTGGTAAGACAGACAAGAAGAAAAGACCTCTCTCTGTGCATTCTTTTAGGTACGGATTTCACGGTTTTAATTTACCCCGCGTAATCCGTGCCTAAAATATTATCATAATGACAAGTCTCATATACTTTTGACATTACCTTTGTATACTCCTATACAAACATCCCAAAACAAAAATATTACAAATCCAATCATAATTCTTCTTTATATAAGATATTACTACTAACAGAATGATATATAAAAAAATCAATCAAGTTTTTTACTTGCTTCTTTTTTTACATCTTCATACCCTTCCTTTATTTCTGTCTTGGCCTTTTCAGCTCCTTGTTTGACATCTTTCTTCGCATCTTTCAATGCGTCCTTTACAGCATCAGCGCCATCTTGAACTTTATCGGCTACCTTATCCACTACAACTTTTCCGGTATCCGCCACTTTTTCCTTAGCTTCATCTAACAGGTCTTCCGTCTGACCGGTTATCTTATGAAAAACGTTACATACTTTTTCCTTCAATTTCTTGGCTTTTGAAGTACGTGAGAAACGATAAGCCAGAGTACCGATGACCGTACCTATTCCCAGGCCGATCCATAAACTAGAATTTCTATTTTCCATAATTAAGTTGGTTTTAAACGATTAAAATAATTAAAGTTCAATTTTCTTTCTGTTATAAGACAGAGAAGCGATCCCGATAACAATGTACCATAAAAAATACATAAACTATTTTTTAAAGTAACACACTCAGTTCTGAAATTTACATGTAAATATATAGATAGATATATCATCCGCTTATTTCCAATATAAAGGCATATCCTGCGATCCTTTATTTTATTATCACTTTACCTACCTGCGGGAACTTGAAAAGAAATAAACTATTGCCCCGATGACAGAACTGGCTATTAGCCTGACCCGCAAATCAAAACTTAGACTTTTCATGGCTGTAGATTTTAATAATGAAACAATCCTGATATTTTATCCTTTCGTAACAATGCAGGTTCAGTCAGTTACGACAATGTAATATACCACTTGCTCCTTTCTCTACAAACTGGCAATTCAAATGTAACCAACTTTAATCCCTGCCATATACTAAAAACACAGCATTAAAAAAAATGGTTCGAGGCATAAAAACGGAATTAACATCATTTTTTGCTTTATAAAAAATTGAGAAAAGCGCTCGTATATTAACATCAAAAGTCTTTGTATATGTAACAATATATAGCAAACAAATGTAAGCAAACGTTTGTTATTTCCATTAAAAGGAGATCATTCTTCTTTTAAATAAATATTTTATTAACTAAATGCCTTAATTATGAAAAAATTATTCTTGCTGGCCATGATTGCATTGGCATCTGTGGGCATAAATGCCCAAACAGTTAAAGGTGAAGGCTCTTTGATGGGCAACATCGGTTATCAAACGAACTATGAGAGGTTCGGTTTGGGAGTACAAGGACGTTACGCGATAGCGAATAATCTCCGGATTGCTCCGGATGTAACCGCTTTCAATTTGGGAGGAGGTATCACATTACCCATCTCCGAACGGAGTTATCTGAATGCAGAAGCCAGGTTTATGTTTGCCAAAGATGACAATGTGGCAATCATGCTGGGATATGGATACAGATTCTAAAAAGCCAGCACGCTGATAATCTAATTGTTTTTCAAATAATAAACACCTTTATCAGGCATTTACAGTGTCATTTTACCGTTAAGTAAAATGACACTGTATCTTAAGTAACACATCGCTCACGCTCTATATTACCTGCTCTTCCATTACACAAATTCAATGCAGAATGACGGGGTCCTGGTCTACCCCATAATCTTCCGGTTTATAATATCTATCTTTGGAAGGAGTCGCCAAAAAACAACTATTTCCCAACACATCACAAATAGCAGGATACACTTTTCCTCGGGGCGTTCTCAACAGTAAGATACAATATTCGTCCTTAACAACATATCCCAGCTGGAAGGAAGTTCTATCCGGGCTTTTAAGCATCCTGCTATGTATTTCGGGTTCCCCTCCTGCAAAGAGCAAATCCAGTTCTACCACACCATCTTTTGCCAAATCCAACTTTAACAAATTACGATACGGAGAAGCAAACACAGCTCCCAAAACGTACCACTGCAAGCTATCCACTGCCTGTAAACCACCTGTTGCCTGCTCCGGTGCGGACAGCACATCACATCTTTTTTCCCTTATGCGTTGCATCAGGGAGAAATCGAAAGGACTTAACAAGTGAGAATTTCTCATTGCACAATTCACAAACGAAAAATTCCCCTCCACATCATTCTTTATAGCCTCAGGGCCGACATCAAAGATTCTATAACCCTGTTTTGCCACTTCGATGATACAGTTCGACATCTTCGCTTGAAACGGAGTCGCCGCCTTATGGTCCCGATAGAGGAAAGAAGTCCCGAAATCCGACAAATAGGAATAGAAGATGTTCTTGTCCAGCACCAACGTAGGATTCCTGTCTGCCGCAACCACAATACCACGGTCCACCGTGTCATAATACACCTCGTTGAAAATGAAAAAGCCATCCGCTTCTACACGTATCCCTTCCGTAGAGCGGAAACCTTTCACCCCCAAGTCCAGACCGCCAGTGGTGTGCATGGAGAGAATATGCAGGTTATTCAAAATATGTCCCGCCGACTTTGTCACGAGTCCATACTTCGTGCTATATATGAAAGTATTGGAGATCTTACAGTCACAGCAGGCTTGGTCTATATAGATACCATATACCTCTTCGTTGGACGAAATGCCTTGTATGGTCACATTGTCTATTTTGGTGTCACTGCTTCCCGTTCCTCTGAAGTCGTCGGTAACGCCGATGCGGATATGTGTGTTGCGCCCCTTAAACAGACTGATGTATTTCAGGGAAACCAGCTGCTTTAAACCGTTGACCATAATCCCGTTGTCCACGTTAGAACAGTCGAACATTCCTCCTTCGACATAAGAGAAGCGCCGATGAGTAACATCGGGCGTTGTCATCTCCGAATAACCGACTTTCAACAGTGCTTCCATCGGTAAATCGGTCTTTATCAGCGCATTTTTATCAAAGAGGATGTTCACGTTCTTCGTATAGTCGTAGGGAAGGACAACGGGTTCCGACAGATTATATATGCCGGCGGGGAAATACAATGTCTTCCCGTAACTTCTCGTTACAAGTTCATTCAGTTCAGAGCCTATCACAGCCCCATCGTTCCGAATGCCATGCTTAATGACAGAAACAATGTCACTTCCCTGCCCCACTCGCTTTCCCGCCCGGAGCGGCAGGAAAGCATACAGCAGAAAGCCACAAAGAATAATCAAACCATATTTCTTTTCTTTCATGATTCCATTTCTTCAGATTAAAAAAACTACTCAGCTTTGAACACCTTCGTCTGGACATCACGGCTGTTAGGACCGACCATCACTTGAAACTCACCCGGATCATACCCGTATTGCAAGTCCGAATGGTAGTATTTCAAGTCCTCCTCTGTCAACGTGAACACCACTTCCCGCTTTTCCCCCTTCTTCAAGAAGATGCGCCGGAAAGCTTTCAGTTCCTTGACGGGACGTGCCACCTCAGCCATCACATCACGCAGATAGAGCTGTACGATTTCCGTACCGTCACAAGTACCGGAATTGGTGACCTCCACAGAAACCGCCAGTTCTCCGTTCTTGGGAAGGCATTCCGAACCAAGCCGTATATCGCCATACTCAAAAGTCGTATAGCTCAGCCCGAACCCGAAAGGATAAAGCGGTTCATTACTTTGGTCAATATAGTTACTCTGGTAGCGGTTGAACACTCCATCTTGCGGATCGGGTCGACTGGCACTCAAATGGTTATAGTATAACGGCATCTGTCCTACGGCACGTGGGAAACTGGTAGTGAGCTTTCCGGCAGGCACGGCGTGCCCAAACAATACATCGGCTATGGCATCGCCCGCCTCACTGCCCGCAAACCATACGTTCAGTATAGCAGGAACATGTGCCGTTTCCCAATTAAGCACCAACGGACGTCCCGTAAACAATAACAGCACCACCGGCTTTCCCGTCTTCACCAGTTCTTTCAGTAACGCTTGCTGCGCATCCGGCAGTTCCAGTTCCGTACGTGAGGCCGATTCACCCGACATATCCGCACACTCACCCAAAGCGGCAACAATCACATCCGCACGGGCAGCCACCTGCAACGCCTCCCGAAGTAATTTCTCATTGTCTCCACGCTCCAAAGGACGGAAGCCGACAGCGCCTTTCTCCATTTCCTCTTCGTAATAGATATTGCTGCCTTTGGCATGAAAGACTTCGCCCCTGCCCTTCATCGCATCGCGCATCCCATCAAGCAGGGAACGGTGGTTGGAAGGAACACAAGTCAGGCTCCACATGCCGCACATATTGTTGCGGGCATCGGCCATAGGTCCTATCAGCGCTACCTTCTTATCCACAGAAAGAGGAAGCAGACTTCCCTCGTTCTTCATCAGCACGAAGGTTTCACGTGCCACCTCACGCGCTTCCTTGCGGTGCTCGGGCGTAAATATTTCCTTCTCCGAACGTACCGTGTCGCAGTATTTGTAGGGATTGTCAAAAAGTCCCATTCTATACTTAGTCTCAAGCACCCTACGACAGGCACGGTCAATATCAGTTTCAGAAATGAGTCCTTCCTCCAATGCCGACTCCAAAGTATCCAGAAAACCGGCGGTTACCATATCCATGTCCGTTCCTGCCTTCAGAGCAAGCACGGAAGCCTCTTTCTTGTCGGCCACGCCATAAGTTTTCATCTCTCCGATGGAATAATAATCGGTAACGACCATACCGCCAAATCCCCACTCGTTACGAAGAAGATCGGTCAGCAGCCACTTATTGGCAGTGGCAGGAATGCCATCCACAAGGTTGAACGCGCTCATCACGCTCCCCACACCCGCCTCAACGGCTGCTTTATAGGGAGCCAGATAATTGTTGTACATGCTCAATCTGCTCATGTCCACCGTATTATAATCACGTCCCGCCTCGGAAGCACCATACAGTGCAAAATGCTTGACACAGGCCAGTATTTCATTATTAGCCTTCATAGCATCGCCCTGATAGCCATGTACGTATGCCCTCGCCATCAAAGCGCCCAAGTAAGGGTCTTCACCGTTCCCCTCGGCAATGCGTCCCCAACGGGCATCGCGGCAGATATCCACCATCGGACTGAAATTCCAGCAGATTCCATCGGCACTGGCCTCAGTAGCCGCTACGCGTGTCATCCGTCGGATGGCGACAGTGTCCCAGCTACACGACATGGCAAGCGGTATGGGGAATATTGTCTCATAACCGTGTATGACATCCGCTCCTACAATCAAGGGAATCTTCAAACGGGTTTCCTCCACGGCAATACGTTGCATCTCTCTGATTTTCCGTACTCCCTTCACATTGAAGAAGCCCGTGATTTCCTGCTTCCGTATCATTTCCGTGAGTTCGCCGTTCATCACCGTACCAGTCACTAAATCGCCTCCCGAGGGCAGGTTCAACTGGCCCAGTTTCTCCCGTACAGTCATCCGGTCCATCAGTCCGGTCACAAAACCGTCCATCTCCGTGCTATCCTTTCCCACAAACGAAGAACAAGCCTGCAGGAAGCATGCAAGCAGTACAACTGCAAAATATCCAACTTTCATATTTCTAATATTTTAATGGTTCACCTCTTCCAGATACAATATCCGACTGGCATAATCACTCATTTTATCTGCATCCACCCTATGTTCTCCGGGAATCTCCAGTCCGTGGCTCATCAGGAAAGAGCCACTCAGTACCTTTCCTTCAAAGGAGAGAGGGACATTGTCAATGCGGTTCAGCTCACGAATACGGTATTGTTTCCCCGCATCCAGTCCCGCCATCCTGACACGCGGCAACTGCTGGTTGACAAACTGTTCTAGCTTCCACCAATAGAAGACGGCTTTCGACTTATCTTCGCTGGCATACAACAATGAGGCTACCCCCTGACCGTCATACGGTGACACCAGCCGATAAAGTTCACCAAACTGCACCACCGGACGAATCTCTTTGTAAGCAGCAATCGCCTCACGGCAAAGATTCTTCTCTTCATCCGTCATATTCCGGGGTTGTATCTCCATACCGAGCCTTCCGCTCATTGCCACATCAATGCGATATTTCAAGGGCAAGCTGCGATGCGTCTGATGGTTGGGCGCAGCGCTGATATGCGATCCCATAGCGATAGCAGGAAAGAAATAGGACGTTCCCCACTGGATATAAACGCGTTGCAAGGCATCTGTATTATCGCTGGTCCAGAATTCATCAAAATAGGGCAAATAGCCGTAATTGACACGACCGCCTCCACTGGCACACGCCTGAATCGTCACATCAGGATATTTTCTACGGATGCGTCGGCACACATCCTCAAATCCCTGATGATAAAGAATACTCAGATGGCTTTGCTCGTCCTTGTCCAAATGGACAGAACCGTGGTTCAGCACCGGCATATTGGCATCCCACTTGATATATTCTATTTCCGGATAACGGGCCAGCAAGGTATCCACCGTATAAAAAATGAAATCCCGCACCTGGGGGTTGGTAAGGTCAAGCACCGCCTGCGTGCCACCGCGCGCCGTAATGAAGTCTTGTCCGGGGACTTTCATCACCCAGTCGGGATGCTTCTCGTATAGTTCGCTGCGTGTGTTAATCATTTCGGGTTCAATCCAGATGCCGAAACCAATATTATGTTTCGCGGCATCACGCAATAGTCCGGCAATGCCGTCAGGCAGTTTCTTCGGGTTCACCACCCAGTCCCCCAGCCCGGCGTTGTCAATATCACGCGGATGCTTGTCGCCAAACCAGCCATCATCCATCACAAAGAGTTCGCCTCCCATCAAGGCTATGTCTGCCATCATCTGCTCCATATCCTTCTGATTAATGTCGAAATAAACACCTTCCCAACTGTTCAGCAGTATCTTGCGGGGCTTGTCTCCATTGGCCAGTTTATGTTTCCGTCCCCATTTATGGAAATTACGGCTTGCGCCGCCCAATCCCTCTTCCGAGTAGGTGAGCGCCAACGGGGGAGTACGGAATACCTCGCCTTTTTTCAGCCTGAAGGAAGCACCTTCCTCATCCATACCAGCAAAGAAGTGGTGATAATCGCCGTCATCCGTATTGATTTTCAGCCTATAGTCACCGGTATAGCAAAGGGCTGCGCCGATAGTACGCCCTGTGTTTTCCTGTGGTTTCCCGTCCAGCGAAAACATTACTTCGGCATGAGCAGTATGCGAATTGCGTACGCCATCGATATTCTTTATCAGCCTGATGCCGGGTTTTAAAGGTTCCTGAAGCAACCTTGCCTCGTTGCCCCACCCACCGTAGAGGCTGGAAAGCCACACATCGCCTCTGCGGAGAGGAAGATAAGACGAAGCAAATTGAAGGAGCGTTACCGGAGTCTTCTCCGAATGGCTGAATTCAGTCCAGGTTTCAATCACATCCACATCGCGATATGCCTTGTAGCAGAGATTGACGTAGAAGGGATAAACACAATCCTTCAGTTTCACAAGGGTGAGCATAGCATCCGGCTCTTGCCTCACTTCCACATCCTGCACATAAAGCCGGGTAGCTATCACCCCATCGGCATGTCTGATACGGAGAGCGGATTCACCGGGCCATCCTATTCCATAAGAAGGATAAGCAACATGATGGCACGTACCTGCCACATTCATCTGCCGCAAATCATCCTCCGATAATCCGGTTCCGTAGTAGAGATACCTTAGTTCGCCTCCTACCGGAGCATCAAGCACCAATGCGAAGGAAGGGGTGGACACAACAATCTGCCCGGCGGCAGCGGGCAGTGCAGCCAATAACAGTCCTGCCAGACAGAGCCACAAAATATTTTTCAAATTTTCCATACCAATAATCTATAAACCAATTCATATCAATCAAGTCCCGAACAATGCGGCTCCCTGACGTCACATTCAGGGAAGCATCATCGCAAAGTGTCGAATATCGCCTCGGCTATCTTTCGCATGCCCCGGTCGTCGGGGTGGGCAATAATAAACTCCTTGGTCACGGTATAAGGCTTTCCTTCCACATCATAGAGGGTATCGCCCACCTTGGGACGCGAATCATACAGACGGTCTATCCAGTCAATCGGAATAAAGGAAATGCCGTGGGTACGGGCAGCATGAATAATGGCACGCTCCTTCTCGGCATCTTCCCAAAAGCAACCGGTAATGACCACCCTGCCCGCTTTCTGTTTGCAATATTCCACCAGGCGGAGAATGCCCGGACGGAACGCCTGCTTATCCTGCACATTCTCACCCAGACGAATCACGACAAGGTCTTTGCCGCGAACAGCCGAACCTATCAATGAATCAATATCGCACGTCAGATTGCGTTCCCAGTAAGCGATGTTGAGCGGGGTAACCACCGTGCCGGGATGTTCTGCGCAGAGCAGCTTCTGCAACTGGTGGCAATAGTCGTTCTCTTCCTTCGAAGCTGCCATGCCCCACTCCGAGAACCATTCGATATCAGCCTTATATTCATGCCGTGTAATGGAATTTCCCAGGCAAAGCACTTTAAGGGAAGCGCCGCCCGGTTTAGACTTCTTATTGTTTCCTCCCGAAACGGGAAGACAGATTACGGCCATGATACAGGCCAGTAACAAATGTTTCATACTCTTGCTTGATAAAAATTAAAATTCATTCACCGTCTCTTTACCGTCCAGCCAGGCAGCCATGTTCAGCACCAGCAAGTTCCAGTTCTGGAAGCCCTTGTTGAGGATGGGCTCGCCGTTGTCGGGCATGTAATATTCGTGCAGCGCACCAAAACGCTCATAGTCGCGTCCCAGCAGCAACACGGTCTTCTCCGCCAACTCCCGGGCATCTTCCGTATAGCCGTAGCGGAGCAGTCCCCGGAAAACAAAGTAGTTGACGCATATCCATACCGGTCCTTGCCAGGAAGAAGGATTGCCGCTGGCACGCACGTCGTACATTTTTTCCAATGGAGAAAGAGAACGCACACCTGCCGCTGCATTGAACAAACGGGAATCGCGATATTGCCGTTCCACGATTTCGCGCGCCTGCTCGGGAGTGGCTATTCCTGCCCACAACGCCATGAAGCCGCTCCACACACTGAAACGTTGTATCAGGCAGTCGTAAGTACGGGGCTGCCCGGTGTGGTAATGAAAGCCCGGCGCAGCGGGCTTTTCCACCGGAAGCAGGTTAAGGTCTACACTGTAGTAGAAGCCGTCGCGAGGGTCCCAGCAATGCTTGCGGATATTTTCTTTCAGTTCCTCCGCTTCGCGGGTGAACCGATTTTCCAGATCGGGCATGCGGAGCTGTCTTGCCAGGTAAGCCATGGCAAGCAGTTCCCTATACATCAAGGCATTAAGGAAGATGGAGCCCGAGCTTCCGTGAGGACGATAGAAGGTACTGGGGTCATTGTCCACGCCAATCATTTCATCGTTTTCCCAATAGAGCAATCCGGTGGCCTTGTGGCGATGGTAGTTGAGGTACTTGCCCACAAACGTCTGCAAGTTATAAAATCCCTCACGCAGCCATTCGGCGTCACCGCCCGTCTGCTCCACTACGAAAGCAGCATGCTGCGCCAGGACGGGTTTGTGCATATTGGTCTTCCAAGGATTGATTTTCTGCAGCAACTGCCAGCGCTCTTCCGTATTGTCAAAGATGCAAATGGGAATCCATCCGTCGCCTCCGCCATAGCTGAGGAAGTTGAGAATACAGCCTTTCTCGTAGGCAATCAGTTCCTCACGGTCGTCCCTGGTGCCGTTTTCCACGATGATTTGCCGCAGGGCTATGTCGCTCAGCCATGAATCCCAGTCCCACAACTGGTTGGCATACTGCCCGCTGCCGGGCACGAGGAAGGGATACTTCAACGCACCGACCGGTTGCCGGTACATGCCCTTCATATTCTTATAAATATGCTGCCGGCATATCGCTTTGTATTTTTTCAGGTTGTCGGCATTCCTTTCGGGCAATTGCGCCGTCAATGAAACGCTGACCACAAGCCCGAAGCACAAAAACAGTATCTTCTTCATATATTTCAAAACACCTATTGATTTTTCATCTTAATCCCTTCTTCTCCAAGGCTGCAATCAACTCGGCAGGCACGTCCGTCTGAATCATCCGCACAGTGGGGAATATGTCAAACAGTTCGTCAAGTTGCCTGTCGTCCAGTGCATATTCGGGTATGGCCTGGTCGAGCACCCACAGCAGGCAGACGGAGGGAACCATGCCCAACTCTACCGAATCGCCCAAAGAGGGGCTTCTGCCTTCGGTGGCATACGATGTCTGCACGAAAAACGTACGCGGCAATCCCTCCAGCAACTTGTGCCCTCCTACCCAAGGATAGACGTTGGCATCCTCCACCACACCGAGCACCTCACGGGTACCCTCTTCCACACCACTATAGAAGAATACGGCTTCCATCATACCCGTCCGGCACACCACGTCCGCCACTTTCCCGAAGATACCTTGTCCGGTACATTTGTCGATGTCTACATACGCCCGTCCGCGTACGGCGGTCAGATACTCTTCCAATGTGGGCATCTTCTCATCGGTGGGTTTTCCGGCACGGTCTTTCAAGTTGTACTGCAGGATTTCGTCATAGGTCATGTCGGCAATCCGGCCTTGTCCGGTGGTGGTGGCGTCGATGGTCTCGTCGTGACATACCACGAGAACACCATCCTTTGTCTGCCTGACGTCGCACTCCAGAATTTCAGCGCCGGCGGCCACGGCAGCCTCTATCGCACTGAGAGAATTCTCGGGAATGGTCTTGTCCTGCGTATGCGCCCGGTGGGCCATGACCCACACCTTCTTGTACGAGGGGTCTTTAAACTGCCGCATGGCAACGCTGAGCGCCGGCAGGTCGCAGACGTGTATGCCGGCAGTCAATGTTCCGGTTGCCGTCTGCGCCTTGATGGTGTAATCCCCCTCCTTGGCATAGGCGTGCGTCAGGAGTCCGTCGTTCCTGCCCGTTTCCACGGTTCCGTCTCCGAAATCCACCGTCATCTCCATGTCCGGAGCAACGTTGTCCAGCTTTATCTTTACTACCTCATGCAACATGGTATACTCACTGACCGATATGCGGGGTGTTTGTGTCTCTACTTCCTTTTTCGCTCCCTGGCAAGCCGTCAGAAGAACCAGCAAAAGGCCGATGCACAGATTCATTTTCTTGTTATAGCTCATATTTTATCTCTATAAAGGAATTTCTACCTGTTTTTCCATCAATATTTCCGGTAAGGTTCCGTCATCATGTGCAGGGTTTGCGGAATCCATACCTTGTAGCGGCCTTTCGGGGCCCAGTCGTTGCCCGCAGAGGCAAAGTCACAGAAGCGTACGGGCTTGGCCGTCTTGTTGGCGGCATCTTCCAGGTCGGTGCCCAGCACAGCGGGAACTTCCAACGTAATCCAGGCAAATGAACCGGACATATTCTCGTGTACTGCGGCCTGCACCACACCCCGCTCATCGCTCTTGATGACGGCACACTCATCCACATCGCCGTCGTCGAAACGGCTGTCGCGAGCAAATACCAGCGGACCGCGCACCACTGCCTGGTGGTTATGGCTCTCCACAACTTTGGTTTGAAGGTCGAATTCCAATGTCACTTCATCGCCTCGCTTCCATATACGGTCCAGGCAGAGATAACCGCCCAGGTGCAGCACTTCCTGCTCTTGCCCGTTGACAAAGGCCTTCGCCCCGTCTACCTGCGAAGGGATGCGCAAGGAGAGTTTAAAGCGTTCGTCCCTCTGCGGTTCCACCCCGATGCTTACCTTTCCGTTTACGGGATAACCGGTCTCCACCTTCAGGGCCACTGCATTTTTCCTGCCCGTCTTCACCGTAGCTTCCATCGGCACATAGAGATTGAGGAATATACCGTCTTCTTTGGTCGCCACCGCCATCTTCGGAATCAGGGCGAATCCCCGGGGACCATTGGCGTTGCAGCAGTTGATGTGCATGCCGCATTGCTCCTCACCCGGCTGTCTGCGTCCTTCCAACGGACTGTACTTGGAAATCTGTCCTCCGTCGTGTTTCATCGAGGCGAACAAGGCATTGTACATCGTCCGTTCAAACTCCTCGACGTAGAGCGGGTTGCCCGTGTCGCGCCACAAACGACGGCAGAACTGCATGTAGGTGAACGTCACGCAAGTCTCCATCGTATGATAAGCCGGCAGAGTCTGCTTGTCCTTGCCTCCATACCAGCACTCGAAGGCCGCACCCGAACCGGCAATGTTTATCTCGTCGCGCCGGATACTCCCGGCCGTACGCTCGGCGGCTTCCTTGTAAAGAGGGTCGTCCAGCACACGCCCCAGTTCTATCAGACCTTCGTAGCAGGACATCATCTCGTAAGCCTTCTGCCCGTTTTCGAACGACCACCACGATGCCGGATAAGCCGAACGTCGCGATACCGGCACATCTTTCAGCGCTTTGGCTATGAGTTGCGAGCTGCCCTCCCGCTCGATGCCCGCCACGATGCTTTTGGCAAAGTCGAGGTAGCGTCTCTCGCGGGTAATGTCATACAGATAGACCACCGGTTCCAGGATGGAACAACTTGCCATGCCAAAGTAATTGCCGGTACGGGCAATGTCGACGTGCTGTTCGTGCAACTGCTTCATCAGGTAATCCACCGAACGCATAGCGGTCTGCAATGCCGCCTTGTCGCCGGTCAGGCGATAGTATGCCACCAAGGCAAGTGCCGAATATTTCCTGCCCCAGATGTCCCAGTTGGTCAGCCGGGCTTCGGGGCTGTAGTTGCCTATGTAGCCTTCCGGAGTCTGGGTCTGCATGAAACTCCGCACGCCGGTCTTTATCTGCTCCAGCAACGCAGGGTCCTTGCAATACTCGTAAGACGAAATGGCCCCCAGCAGCCACTTCCCAAAGAATTCGGACTGCCAAAGGCTTGTCTCCCCGCGATGACGGAAAGGCTCTACCAGATGCTCCACATCCTGCGATTTCACCCGCTGCTCAATGCAGGTATGGATGCGTCCGCCTACAAAACCGCCAATGCGGATGTCCTCTACCCTGCTCTCCTGCCCCAAAACCGGCAAAGAGCCCCAGACACACAGTCCTAACAACAATACTCTATAATTCATCGTATATCCATATTTTGATAATATCCATAAAAAAACATGCAAGTGCAAACAGTCTTTTTGTCCGAATTTATACACACGCAATGCAATATTCCACAAACAGCTAAGTATCAACCATTTACGTATCACCCTATCTCAGTCGTATACTTAGGTTATCTCAGTCGTATAGTGAGATACCCTAAGTATACGACTGAGGTACCCTCATTATACGACCTTGCCTGAAAACAATCCATCTTGTAATCTTTTTATACCTTATTCCAAAAAAGACGAAGTGCATATAAAAAAGACAAATCTCCCCCCCGCAATCTTTTCCGGAGAACAGAATACGGAAGGAGATTCTTAGTGTTTGCATCCAATCATCATCCTGCTTTATCAATATCCGGGGTTTTGTTCAATCACACCGCCCGACTCGGTAATCACCTTCGGTGGAATGGGGAACAATACCATGTGGTCCTTGGCTGCGGTACATCCGCGATTTCTGGCAAACTCGATGTATTTACCGAAGCGTATCAGGTCCTGACGACGCCAGCCTTCCATAAAGAGCTCGCGCCCTCTTTCCATCAGCAGGAATTCTTTAAACTTCTCCTTGCTGGATTGTATATCTGCCGGAATGGTATGCGTGACGCCCACACGGTCGGTAATCTGTTTCAGATAGCCCAGTGCCTTGTCCGTAGGTCCGTTCAGCTCGTTCTCTATTTCGGCCAGAGAGAGGAGTACGTCCGCATAACGGAAAGCCACGATATGCGTATTGCCACTGGCATACTTCTCCGGGGCCACCAAATACTTCACCGGAATGGCGCCCTGCTGGATACGGTCATCGCTTTTACCACCTCCTCCTGGACGGGTATAAAGTGTACCGTCCGCATCCTTATAAGAATCGGCAATCACTTCCAAACGGGCATCCGCCTTGTCATACGTGTCATAGAAATCCCATGGCATCAGATAGCCTCCCCAGCGATGAGTCGGACAAGCTTTGTGCTCGAAATTCTTGCCGAAAGTGATGCAATTGGGCGGGAAAAGATAATAAGCATACTCATTTCCGGCCAGTTCTCCACCCGGAACGGCCCATACCGTCTCATCATTCATTTCATTGGAGAAAACATCCTTATAGTCTTCAGAAAGCGTATACCCCATCGTCTTCATACTCTCGGCATAAGGCAACGCCTTGTCATATTGGTGGTCGTTCATATATGCTTTCATCAGCAGCATAGTGGCAATCCCTTTATTCACGCGACCCCAATTTTCCGTACCATTCGTTTTGTCATAAAGATACGGCAATGCCTCCTGCAAGTCGCTTACCATGCGATTGAAATAGACTTCTTTCGTAGGACGCGGCGTATAAACGATGTTGCTCAATCCCTCCGGTTCAAGCACACATGATACCGGTCCATACAAATCATAAAAGCAGAACATCAACCAAGCACGCAAAGTCTTTACCTCGGCAATCTTCTGTGCTTTTGCCGCTTCCGGCAGGCCGCCGACTTTCTCCAGCTGATCCAGAATGAATGTACAACGGGTAATATTACGGCTAATGGAGTATGTTCCGTAGGTATCCCATGCACCGGACCAATTGAATTTATAAGTCTGGATGCTCTGGTGCATCATTTCGTCCGAAGTGAATTCCGAGTAAGCCCACCAGCCGTCACCGGAGGCGTAGATGGGCATGGTCCAACCATCGTTAGAGCCATCATACACGCCACCGGAATTGGCCTTGAAATTGGCATACATGCCTATTACCAATGCATCTATGTCTTCCACCGTCTGTGGGAAGTTTGAATTTGTCAGGCTCGAAAATACTTTTTGGTCCAAGTCGCATGAGTGGAGCATCACACCCATGCACAAGGCAACCGCCCAACTGATTATCTTTTTTGTTTTCATCTCTTCTTGGTATTTTAGTTTAGAAATTAATGTTAACACCCAATACGACTGTAAACGGAATGGGGAACGGTGCGCAGTTGATTTCCATTTCCGGGTCCAGACCCTCGTAATTGGTCAGCATCAACGTATTCTGCAAATCCACGAATACGGAAGCATCCGAAGCAATCTTGTTTCTCTTCAGGAACTTCTCAGGCAGCATATAAGTCAGCTTGATATCCTTGAAACGCCAGAAGTGTACGTTCTTCAGCGTAAAGTCATGCGTACGGGTCTTGTTGTTTCCGCCAGTCACATCCGCAGCAATGCCCGGATACCAACCGGTAGGGTTGTAGGAGGTCCATACGTCTTTCACGCGTACGCTGGTATTATCGTCTCCGATACCTCTGAAGTTCCAGGAGTCGTATGCTTTTTTGCCCAACACACCATACGTATCAATATCCAGCATCCAGTTTCTGAAGCGCAGGCTGGCACCCAGACCGAAGTTGGCTTTCGGGTCCCAAGTACCCAATTTCACGATATCGCCGTCATCCATCACACCGTCACCGTTGACATCTACATACTTCAGGTTACCCGGTTTGGCATCCGGCTGAAGCACTTTGCCATTAGAGGTGTAGGCTTGTATCTCTTCCAAAGAATGGAAGATACCGTTCGTCTTCCAGCCATAAATCGGGCTGATATCATCTTTTTCATCCAACCAAGGAGAAATAGCCACTTCGGGATTGCGTTCCACCCATTTGGAACGATTGTGGGATACATTAGCATAAGCTGTCAATGTCCAGTCCTTCTTGTCTATGACAGTACCTTTCAATGCCACTTCGATACCCTTGCTTCGGGTAGAACCTACATTCTTGGCTATATTGCCCACCATGCCGGTCACAGGAAGCGGAGTAAAGTTAAGCAAGTCCTTGGCTGTGCGCACGTAGTAATCTACACTACCGGTCAGACGGTCATCGAACAATCCAAAATCGATACCGGCATTCACCGTGATGTCCGTTTCCCACTTCAAATCAGGATTACCCTGCTCCTTCTGAATAATACCCTTATGATAGACCCCGCCGAAATAGTAATAATCTCCCGACCATGCGTTGCCATACGTAGTCAGCGGATAAGTACCGCCGGTCAGGATACTTTCATTGCCCGATGTACCGTAACCGGCTCTCAATTTCAGGAAACTCAAGACATCAAAGTCTTTCATGAATTTCTCTTCAGAGATAATCCATGCTGCAGAGGCACCGGGAAACCATCCCCACTTGTGATTATCGGCAAATACGGAAGAGCCGTCGTTACGGAGCGTAACTCCCAAAATGTAACGGTTCTTAAACGTATAGTTCAGACGGCCGAAGAAAGAAAGCTTGTTACGCCAAGTCTTCCACGAGCCCAAATTGGTCCTCTCAAGATCGGATGTAGAACCAATGTTGTTATTCTCATACACGTCCGTAGGGAAATTGTACCCCATCACGTTGTGAGACCTGGAGGTAGTAACGTAATATCCCGTACCCACAACCGCATTCAGGTGATGACCGTTAGCGATATCTTTGTCGAAGGTCAGATACTCTTCAATACCGTAGTTATCGTTGAATGCATTGGAGAAACCACCATAGTTATCCTCTACTTGTGCAGGCAGTTTACCTTTGGTAGAACCGAAAATCTCACGATTCTCGTCTGTCTTGTCCACACTCAACTGTACATTTGCTTTGAGCCACGGCAGGAATTTCACTTCCAGATTGGGCGAAAACATCAAACGTTTTGTCACCGTCTGGTTCTTGATATGAAACCAAGTAGCAGGGTTAGGTGTCAGAGGAGAAATAGAGGTAGTCAACTTTCCCTCCTCATCATACAGCGGCATATTTGATGGAAAGAAAATGGCCGCATTGGTCTGTACCGCTTCATTACGGTTCATCCGCGTATGTCCTGATGACGGATTGTTTGAAGACAAATGCGAATACATACTTGCCACATTCAAAGTAACGTACTTATTGAAATTGGCCTCAAAATTGAAGCGGCCGCTAAAACGCTGCAAATCACTGATTTTCAGAATAGAATTCTGATCATAGTAATTAAACGAAGCATAGAATTTAAACTTCTCCGAACCGGCATTAATGGCCACATTATGATTATGAATAAAACCGGTACGCGTAATTTCGTCCACATGGTCGTAAGTCTTTGCATTGCGTATCTCTTCAGCCGTAAACGCTTCCGCCCATCCCGATGCAGGAGCAGGTTCCGGCCCGTAAGGGAAGAAATTGCCACGATAAAGAAAATTCTCCATTCTGGAAAGGTTGACATTAGTCATATACTCTTGAGCATTAAGCACATCATAGTACTTCTTGATACCCTGCACGGAAAAAGAGCCATTGTACGAAATACGAGGCTTCCCGGCCTGACCTTTCTTAGTTGTAATCAAAATCACACCATTAGCGGCAGACGAACCGTAAATGGCAGCTGCACTGGCATCCTTCATCACGTCGATGGAAAGGATGTCATTGGGGTTCAGTGTAGCGAGCGGACTCCGGTCGGATCCATCGTGCAAGCTCGGCAAATTCGGACCTCCGCTGGAAGCCTTGTTTCCTGTACTGCTTATCACCACACCGTCGATGACATAAAGCGGAGAATTTGAACCGTTGGGAGAAAGTTTTCCACGAATGTTCACACTCATTCCCGAACCGGGCTGTGCAGAGTTCTGCGTAATGGTAAGACCGGCCACCTTGCCTTGCAGCAGATTGTCGGCACTCACCGCATTGGGCGCTTCAAGCTCCTCGGACTTTACGGAAGAGATGGCACCCGTCACCGAGCGCTTCAATTGTGAACCATATCCCACAACCACCACTTCTTCCAGCAACTCGGCATCGTCCTGAAGAACGACGGTATATTCCGACTTCGAGTCTACCGGAAAAGCGCAGGTCTTGAAACCGATAAACGACACCTCTATCACCTGCCCTGCTCCGGCAGAAATCGTAAAGCGTCCGTCTATATCCGTTATCACACCCGACGTAGTGCCTTTCACTATCACGTTGGCACCAATGACCGGTTCACCGGTCTTGTCTTTCACCACTCCGGTCACATTCTTCTTTTGTTGTACCACTTCCGTCCCGTCTGCTGAAGGATTTACGGCTTCTGCGTGCAAGCCCTGAACCGAACCGAACGAGAACAGTCCTACCATGCCCACCATCTGGAGAAAACGGCGGCCACGGTATGTTCCGTTCAGGATTGTGCTTACCAAAAGCGTTTCATGCTTTTTCATAATACGAATGTATTTAAGAATTAATTAAAAAATTTCACCGCAAACTTACATGCAAAAAAGATTAAAAAAGGATAATTGCTCTTCAAAAAAGGAGAATATCCGCTCATTCATGCGTTTTGAACAGTTTGTTTTCATCCTCCACCACCTTCACCTTTTCCCTCAATCCCTCTGTTTATGGGCTTTTCCGGTGAAACCGGTTTTACCCTATGACGCTTTCCCGGTGAAACCTCTTTTCTTCGCACTTCCAATTCCCGACAACTCCAAAAACATCTGCAGTTCAAATCTGTTTCACTATAATATAACTATGTATAAATCAACAGATAATTACTGCAAAATTCTGCAATAGTTTTGCAGTAACACTGCAACCATACTTGCAGTAACGCTGCAATAGTTTTGCAGTGACGCTGCAACCATACTTGCAGTAACGCTGCAACAGTTTTGCAGTGGCGCTGCAACTAACTTTCAGTAGCGCTGCAACCAATTTGCAATGATGCTGCAAATCGGTTACAGTGAAGTTCGCCGCCGGCAATTGACAACTCCCGAAACATAAACGCGAGAGCGAACACAGAATTAAACCGGTTTCACCGGAAAAGCCTATGAATAGAGGGATTGAAGGAAAAGGTGAAGGAAGTGAAGAATAAAAAAAACGCTTTTATTCCATTTGGTTTACTCAAGTTTCACAAGCTCACTTCCGTAGCAGACTACGAATACCTTGTCAACATAAGAAGTCGGGCTTGCGAAACTTAAAGGCAGGCTATCGTTTGCATTTTACTAAAAAAGCAATCCGAAAACGGGATTAAAAGACACCCCCTATTTACCGGTACGTTGAACCACCTCCTGATACAACCGGTCGAAAGCAGGTTTCAGATGGCAGCTTCCGGTCTTTACACCCGGCTGGAATCCGTTCTGGTTGTAAGTGGCGTCTATTTTCTTCATCAATACCTGGAGGGCCTTGGCATGAGAAGCGGCTTTCTCCAGTTCCGTCTTTTTGCCGTCACACTGTGCCGCCAACATGCACAGCACTTCTCTTCCATATTCACCCAGCAACTTAAACTGTATCAGCCAAGGACTTATTTCCTTGATTAATGCCGGATTTTCATCGGAAGCCAGCAGCAGGTCGGCAGAAGCAATCATACGTTCGCATTCCTCGGTTACAGCCGATGCAGCGGCGACCTCCCGCTTTCCTTCGCGGCAATAAGCATCCAGCAACCGCTCCAAAGCAGGACGAATCTGTTCTGACTCTTCACGACGGAAATCATGTTCGTTCCCGCCAAGGTCGGAATTGTGTGAGGCAAAGACCTGAAGAGCTGCGGCATGGCCGGGCATCAGGTACCGGACAGCTCTTCTCCACGATGCATCACTCTTGTAGGCATCCATGTTCCAAGCATAATCGGCTATACTGAAAAGGGCGATTTTTGAAGCCTCGGCATGTTCCATAGGGTTGGATATAAAAGCACTTATATCGTCATCGATATCTGTCCCATTGCCATAGACAGCCCCCAGCAAAAGGCGGTCGCGCACATAGTCGGACACGGGGAAATTCCACCAAATGAATGCTTTGCGCTTCAACAGCGGATTGACAAACTGCATCGTAGGCTTATCAATACAAGCCACCACTTTATCGCCCGTCCACAAGATGCCTATGTCCGGATGAAGCTTGCCGCCCAGCGTCGCGAGATAACCTCCCTCGAGCTTAGTCCACAGACGGTTGTACTCCGTAGGACACATCAGCAACGGAGCAACATCCCCTTTCACTTTGACGAAGTTATGATAAATATCATTCAACAGCTCCACCTGCTTCTCCGCCGATGTCCCTTCGCCGGAAATATCATCAAAGAAAACGGCAAAGGCCCTTATCCCCAAACGATACATGCTTTCGAACTTTTCCATCAACAAATCACGGTCTTCCGTATTCCAGCGAATGTCCTTTCCCGGATGGATAGCCCAATAGAAAAGCACTTCGTTCCGCCGCGCACATTCCACCAGTTCTTTCAGCTGTTCGGCTTCCTGAGCAGGATAGGGCTTGCGCCAGTTGGGCGAACTGTGGTAAGGGTCGTCCTTAGGACCGTAAATATAGATATTCATCTTGTTGCGGCCATAGAAATCAAGCTGCGACAAGCGTGCTTCCCGGCTCCAGGGAACGCCATAGAAACCTTCCACCACACCACGGTAGGGTACGTCGGGATAATCCGTCACCTCCACCAACGGCAGTTTGGGCAATGCAATCAGTTGGACCAGCGTCTGCACACCGTAAAAAACCCCTCTACGGTCGGCACCGGCAACAACAATACCTTCCTTGTCTATCTTCAGATAATAACCCTCTGCCTGTTTAGGGATACGTGCAGCATACTTCCTCACAGACTTATCCCCCTTCATACCGATACAAACGGAAAAATCGGCAGTCACCGCAGCATCCGGAAAAAGACCGGCCAACAACTGCTCCGCCGCACTTCCCCGCAAAGTGGCTCCTACCTGCAAACTATATCTTGCAGGGATAAAAACAGAATCCTCACTTCCCACATATTTCTGCGGAGTGGGCTGGAGGTGAAAACCCTGCGCATCGGCTTCCGCCCATGAACAGAGAAACAAGATGCACAAAAGCAATACCATGTTTTTCATCAATACCATATTTTTTTAAGATTCATACTCACAGCAGAAGCACACGCAACTGCCGGATGCAAAATAAGGGCATTTTCCATGGAAAAAAGAAGAAATTCCGACCGAAAAAGGAGAATTTCCGCATCCATAAGGCAACTTCCGTGCCGATTTCAATCATCATTCGCATGTGGCGTCCCCGACGGCTTGCGCAACAGCGTATCCTGCCTTTGCGGACATCCCAGTATCGGAATACCGTCTTTGTCCCACTCCACCTTCTGCATACAGACTTCATACTTCTCTAAAGAAATGAACATATCTTCCAAGTCCTTACGCACCTTATACAGATAGTAATACTCCGTCTCGTCCGGCGAGGGTATGAAACAGACGATGCTGGGAGCATAGAGTTTATCGGCGGTGTTCGAGCTGAATACCGGAACCGGGCACTTCTTCCATGAAGCGGAATCAAGCAAATCGGCAGAAGCATCGGCCATCAGCATGCCTTCACAATAATAAGGGGTCCAACGGCCACTGGCAGCATAATAGAGCAGAATCTTGTCTTGACGAAGCGACCTGAACACCTGAGGACACTCATTCACATAAATCGGATAAGCCGTGCGGTTGCCGTCAATACCTACCCACTGGCACTCCCACTCATATTCGGGCCTCGATATCAGCACGCGCTCCGAAGACAAAGTCCAGGGATTCTCCATTTCGGCAATATAGATACACTGGTTTTCTTCATAAACCCTGCGGGAAGGCCAGCCGCACCACACCAGATACAAACGGCCGTCCTGCTGGAATACCGTAGAGAACATGGCCACATGATTCTCCTTATCGGTGTCAATGCGCCCTTTCAGCCTGAACGTACCCTTCAGCGGATCGGGCGAATCATTCTCCAGCACATAGATACAACGATTATCCAGGTTATTGTCATTCCCGGTGAAATAAACATACCATTTGGAATCAATGTAGTGCAATTCGGCATCATCTATGTTTCCGACAGAAGGATCGGCAGAACTCCACACATTCTTGAATTCTTTCTCCTTGAGCAAAGTGGCATCCTCAGCCGCACGCAGGTATATACCCGACATCCACCCCTGGATGCAATAATACATACCGTGATGAAACAAGACATGACACCCCAGAAAACCGGTAGAAATAGGATTGACATAGCACTGCAAAGAGTCTACTCCGTCCACGTTTTCAGAACGCTTTCCCGAATGGCAGGAACTGAACCACCCGACAAGCAAACAAAGAAAAGCACACTTGATTCTCATCATACGGAAATCATTTAATTTAAGGTATATATACTCAAACAGAAATATCCTGCGACTATTTCCGTTTGGCTCCAAATCTTCCAAAGCCGTCGCAAAGTAATGGATTTTATTCTTAAGAAAAAGCAGCTGAAACAAAATTCGCCTTTTTTGGTCAGTTTTTATCCTTTCATAAAGACGAATTGGAGCACCTTTGCCCAAATTCCGCACGACAGACGGAAACAACTATAATTTATAAACAACAGATTGTTATGAGAATGAAAAAATTGGCGTTAGCATGTGCTTTGGCATTAGGCCTGCAAGCCCCCTCCCTCGCCCAATGGAAACCGGCAGGCGACAGAATAAAGACGGAATGGGGAGAGAAACTGGACCCTGCCAACGTTCTGCCGGAATATCCGCGCCCGATGATGGAACGAAAAGAATGGAAAAACCTGAACGGACTGTGGGACTATGCCATCCGCCCGTGTGGAGAAGCAGAACCGAAAACCTACGACGGCGAGATATTGGTGCCCTTCGCCGTAGAATCATCGCTATCAGGAGTAGGCGTGCACTTGGAAGACAGTCAGGAATTGTGGTATACACGGCAATTTGAAGTACCTGCCGGATGGAAAGGGAAAAGAGTACTGCTGCATTTCGGTGCCGTAGACTGGAGAGCCCATGTGTGGGTGAACAACACCAGCGTAGGCAAGCACGAAGGCGGTTATACCCCTTTCTGCTTCGACATCACCGATGCACTGCAAAAAGGAAGCAACAAACTGACCGTACGTGTATGGGACCCCACCAACAATGGTCCGCAACCCGTAGGAAAACAAGCCAACCGCCCGCAAGGCATCTGGTATACAGCCGTCTCAGGCATCTGGCAGACTGTGTGGCTCGAACCGGTAAACGAAAACCATATAGCCTCCATGAAAATCACACCCGACATCGACCTCAACCGGCTGCGGATTGAAGCCCGGACCGGTGAAGGCGAATGGAAAAAAGGATGCCGTCTGGAAGCGGAAGTATATGACAACGGCAAACTTGTAGCCTCGGGAGCAGCCATCCGTGGGGAGGCGATAGACATCACCATACCCGGAGAAGTAAAGCTGTGGTCGCCCGACACACCTTTCTTATATACACTCAAAGTACGTCTGAAACAAAACAGCACGGAAACGGATGCGGTGGACAGCTATGCAGCCATGAGAAAGTTCTCGTCCAAGCGCGACGCAAGCGGTGTGATGAGAATGCAACTGAACAACCGCGACCTGTTCCAGTTCGGCCCGCTGGACCAGGGCTGGTGGCCCGACGGCCTCTATACCGCCCCCACGGACGAGGCTCTGATTTACGACATACAGAAGACGAAAGACTTCGGCTTCAACATGATTCGCAAGCATGTAAAAGTGGAACCCGCACGCTGGTACGCACACTGTGACCGGATAGGCATCATCGTATGGCAAGACATGCCCAACGGCGACAAAATGCACGAATGGAACCAACGTGACTACTTCACCGGTGCCGACCTGACCCGCACTCCGCAATCGGAAGCCATTTACTTCAAGGAATGGAAAGAGATTATGGATTACCTCTACTCCTACCCCTGCATCGGCGTATGGGTACCCTTCAATGAGGGATGGGGACAGTTTAAAACAGAAGAAACAGCCAACCTGACCAAACAATATGACGGCACCCGACTGGTGAACGCTGCCAGCGGTGGCAACCATTATACATGCGGTGACATGCTGGACATACACAGCTATCCGGGTCCCGAACCGTTTCTGTATGATGCCCGACGGGCCAACGTGATAGGAGAATACGGCGGTATAGGCTATGTAGTGAAAGGGCACGTATGGGAGGCCGACCGCAACTGGGGATATATCCGGTTCAATACCTCAAAAGAAGTAACCGACGAATACGTGAAATATGCGCAAGAATTGAAGAAACTCGCCCTGAAAGGTTTCACCGGTGCGGTATATACACAGACCTCGGACGTAGAAATCGAAGTGAACGGCCTGATGACGTATGACCGTAAAGTAATTAAAGTGGACGAAAAGCGTATCAGGGAAATCAACCTGGAAATTTGCAATTCTCTCAAATAAATTCTATTTTCGCCATCACTATGAAAAGACTGTTTCTCATATTGTGCTTTCTTATCGGAATATCCGGTTATCCGGCCACTGCTGCCGAAATATTATCGGTAAGGAGGCTCAATGTGGAAAACGGTCTTTCATACAATACCGCCACTTGTTGCCTGCAAGACAGCTACGGCTTCATCTGGATCGGTACGGAAAACGGCCTGAACCGCTACGACGGCTGCAACAATCGGATATACCGCAGCAGCAACCATAAGCACTCCTTGGGCAACAGCCACATAAAAACACTTGCAGAACTAGACCAAGAGTTGTGGGTAGGAACCGAAAACGGCATCTATATCTACCGCCATGCCTCGGATGATTTCTCACACTTCGACATCACCACACAATTCGGCGTCATCATCAGCAGCGAAATACGAAAAATAGTCAAGACACACAACGGCCTCATGTGGATAGCCACCATAGGCCAAGGGCTCTTTATCTACAATCCCCAAACAAACACAATGAAACAGGATTGCGTATGGAACTCCTTCATCAACGACATCTGCGAAGACGAGGACGGCCGTGTCTATGTACTTTCGCGCCAGAAAGGATTGATGATATATGATGAAGACGGAAACCGGAAACCCGCCGACACCCCCTTGGCCGAAATTGCCGAAGGCACCGGAATAAACTTCCTGCAATGTATCGGCGGCAACCTCTGGTTCAACCAAGGCAGCAAGCTGTACTGCTACCAGAAACTGCTGGGAAAAACCGAAGTGTATGAAACAAACGGAAAACGGTTCGGAACCATCTTCTGCCTCATCAAGTATAGAGAGAAAAGCCTGCTGATAGGAACAGACAAAGGAATTTTTGCCCTGCAACTGCCACAATGCACCTTCGAAGAAATCAATCTGCCCACCAGCTTCCTGAACATCAAGCAACCGCATATCAATGACCTTATGTGCGACAACGAGGGCAACTTCTGGATAATGACCAACTACAATGGAGTGGAAATCATCAACAACCAGCTGAAACGCTTTGAATTTTATACCATTCCCACCACAAACACACAACCGGAAACCGGAAGGACTGAAATAAGAGCCTTCTATGAAGACAATCAGAAGAAAATATGGCTGGGCACCGATAAAGGCTTGTGGATATTCGACCCTGCCAGCAAGAACCTCGAAGAATACCGACCTGAAAACATGCCGCCACACCGGCCTGACATCTGCTGCCTGCTGCCAAGCAAGGAAGATCTGTGGATAGGTACTTACAAAGAGGGCATCTACAGACTGAACATGAACACCGGAAAATGGAAAAACTACCGCCACTCACAACAAACGCCACATACAATACCCAGCAACGACGTATTAAGTCTGTATCAAGGACATGATGGAACCATATACGTAGGCACAAATATCGGCCTATGCCGATACCGTGCAGAAACTGACAATTTTCTGCCTATCATCCAAGTGGGGGCAATGACAGCGGTAACGGACATTCTGGAAGATTCACATCAACACCTCTGGATAGCCACCTCAAACAGCGGGGTTTTCAAGATGATAAACCTCAATGCGGAAAGCACTGTGTGGAATCATTATAAAAAGACAAATCAGAATACCAACAGCATTATCAGCAATTCCATCACAAGTCTGTTCGAAGACAAAGACGACCGGATGTGGTTCGGCACCAATGAATCGGGCATATGCCGTTTTTCCGAAGCAACCGGACATTTCTCAACCCTTCTTCCCGGCAGCCGGACACCGCTGACCGGCAACATGGCATGTGCCATCAGGCAAGACCGCGACGGAGATTTATGGGTGTCGAGCAATAACGGTATTTACCAGATTCCCCAAGATAACCGAAAAGATATCAGGCAGTTCACGATGAACGATGGCCTGCAAAGCAATCAATTCCTGCCCAAGGCATCGCTGCTCTCTTCAGACAACAAACTCTATTTCGGCGGTATCAACGGATTCAATATCCTGACCCCCGAAGACATTAAGAACAATCCATATATTCCTCCCGTATACATCATGGAGATAGGCTTCCCCCACATGAGCGACAAGGAGGGACAAACCGACTTTGGCAATGCACTCTATATGCGGAAAGAAATACGGTTGCCGTACGAATACAACACTTTTTCCCTACGGTTCGTGGCCCTCAGCTATGAAGAGCCGCTTAAAAACCAGTACAAATACCGCCTGAAGGGTGCCGACAAAGAATGGATTGCCAATACCTCCAGCCACTCGGCGTCCTACACTCACCTGCCGCCCGGAGAATATGAATTCCAAGTGAAAGGAGCCAATAATGACGGCTTGTGGAACGACCGGACGGCTTCGCTGCGCATCATCATCACTCCCCCGTGGTGGCTGAGCATACCGGCCTACATAACTTATGCGCTGGCACTCTTTTTCATCATCGGATATATCACCTATCGCTGGAGGATGCACGTCAAACGCAAGTACCATCAAATGATGGAAGACTTCCGCATCACACAAGACAAGGAAATCTACAAACAGAAGATAAGTTTCTTCATCAATCTGGTACATGAAATACGTACCCCACTCAGTCTGATATGCCTGCCACTAGAGAAATTGCGCGACGGGAAGATAGAGGAACATGGCAAACATCTCACCCTGATTGAGAAAAACGTCAGCTATCTGCTCGAAATCACCAACCAGCTTCTTGATTTTCAAAAGATAGAGAACAAAAAAATGAAGCTCGACCTGAAAAGACATGATATAAATGCAATCATAAAAGACATCGCCGAACAATTTAAAGATGCGGCATCCATCAAAGGCCTTGAGCTCTCCGTCAGCCTACCTGCACCCGAAATGGAAGCCATAGTTGACAATGACATCATCCGTAAAATCATGGTCAACCTGATGAGCAATGCACTGAAGTATGCCGCATCAATGATTGAACTGAGCCTGAAGGAATCTGACGGGCACATTGTCATTTGTGTCAGCAACGACGGTCCCCGGATTCCCGAAGGACAAAAGGAAAAGATATTCCAAATCTTCTATCAAATACCGGATGATAAAAAACAAATGCCAGGAACCGGTATCGGACTTGCTTTCTCCAAATCACTGGCAGAATCCCACCAAGGCACTCTGTCCGTAGAGAACCTGCCGTCGAGCGGATGTTCGTTCATCCTCTCACTACCCCTGAAGAGAGCTACGGAAAAACTTCCGGAAACGGAAAGCCATCCGGAAAGCGAAGGGTTTGAACCGGACCTGCCCCAGACAAAGAACAAACGCCACACCGTGCTGATTGTAGAAGACAACATCGAATTGCAGAATGAAATACGGGAAGCACTGGAACAATGGTATAAGGTATATACTGCCGGCAACGGAAAGGAAGCGCTGGAAAAACTTGAAACGAATGATGCCACAGACGTTATCGTCAGCGACGTCATGATGCCCGAGATGGACGGTATAGAGATGTGCCGCCACATCAAGACGAACCTTACTTACTCACACATCCCCATCATCCTATTGACAGCCAAGACCAATCTGGAATCAAAGACAGAAGGCATGGAGAACGGTGCGGAGGTATATATGGAAAAGCCGTTCAGCATCAAGCAACTGCACAACCAGATAGAAAATCTGCTGAAATTGCGTTTGGCCTTCCACGAGCTGATGCTCCGTTCGGCAGGAACCACACACGAAACGCCTATATCGGAATATATTCAGTCCGAATGCGACATCACCTTCATGAAAGAGGTGGATACTGCCCTTACAAAACATCTGGACGAGGAAAGTTTCTCCGTAGACAATCTGGCCGATGCCATGAATATGAGCCGCACGAATTTCTACCGGAAATTAAAAATGCTGACCGGAATGGCTCCCAATATCTATATCAAGAACTTCAGGCTCAACCAGGCAGCCGAACTGCTTGCCCAGAACATGCGCATCAACGAAGTGATGTTGCGCGTAGGATTCATGGCCCCATCCTACTTTGCCAAATGCTTCAAAGCCAAATTCGGCAAACTGCCCAAAGAATATCAAAACACCATCAACAAGCAAGAATGAGGAATCTGCTTGTGAAAAAACAAATATACATTGATATGAAACCACTATCACAGAAGCTCCGGAAAACCGGCTTATCCCTCCTTTGGGGCACAACAGTGTGGCTGTTCTGGAGGATAGTCTATCCGGGCCACCTCCAATACCACGAGCAATACCAACTTTTTTTGTTCGACATGGAATATTGGAAAGAAAGAATCGCCATCCCCGGCGGAATGGCCGACTATATAAGCGAATTCCTGGTGCAGTTTTATTATCATACGTGGATGGGTGCCACTATGCTGGCACTCTTGTTCATAGGGCTGCAACTCCTGACATGGAAATTAGCAAAAAGACAAGGAACACCGGAAGTGTATTACCCGTTGAGTTTCCTACCGGCAATAGCCGTATGGCACTTTATGTGTGACGAAAACGCCATGTTGTCGTTTGTGGTGGCCCTGCTGATGACATTGGTTGCCAACTATTTCTACACCTTCCTGCACACCAAATGGAAACGTGCGATGTACGTGCTGGTATGTTTCCCTGTCCTTCTTTGGATGGCGGGAGCAACACATCTCATCTTTATGGGCTGGATTATCATCAGCGAACTGCACACCTGCTTCAAAAAAAGGAAATTCCTCCAAGGAATCGGAATCGTGGTAGGGATGTTCGCATTGAAAGCCACCTGCACGCTATTGATAAGCATGCAAGTGCAGAACCCCATCTACCAGCTAAGCGGATTTCTCGGCTACTACCGTTTCCCTGCGGTGATTCCCCGGATGGAAATGACAATCATCCTTCTGTTCACCGTGCTCCCCTATCTGCTGGCCCGGCTCCCCCGGACGCACAAGCATGTATCTCTATATATGGCCTTACAGAGCATGGCATTAGTAGCAATAAGTTATCCCTATATTCTTTCAAGCTGCAATTTTGATAAGGAAGAGGCAATGGAGTACAATCAATTGGCAAGAAACCGGCAGTGGAACCAAATCATAGGAAAAGCGGAAAACAAGTCCCCGGTTTCCCCGCTCAGCGTAACTTGCCTGAATCTGGCTCTGAGCAAGACCGGACAACTGGGCAACCGAATGTTCGAGTTCTACCAGAATGGGACGGAAGGCCTGATAGCCAAGTTCCAGCGAAACTTCGTCACTCCGCTTCCTACGGGCGAAGTATTATACCATCTGGGGATGATTAACGACGCACAGCGTTTTGCCTTCGAAGCCATGGAAGCCATTCCCAACTTCCGCAAAAGCGGGCGCTGCCTCAAACGGCTGGCCGAAACAAACCTGATTAACGGACAGTATGAAGTGGCGGCCAAATACCTGCGTATTTTAAGCAAGACACTGTTTTATAAAGACTGGGCAAAAAACACGATGACCTATCTATACAATGAAGAGAAAATCGACGCACACCCGGAATGGGGACGGTTGAGACAAATGCGGTATACAGAGAACTTCCTGTCCGGAAGCCACGAAACGGATATCCTGCTGGCACGCTTGTATGAACAAAACCCGCAGAACCGGACGGCTCTTGAATACCTGCTGGCATATACACTGCAAAAACGCGACCTGAAAGGCTTCATGAATTACTATCCTTCAGACGCAAATATCAATCATGAACCCATTCCGCGCAGTTACCAGGAAGCGCTGGCATATATATGGGGACAGACTCACAAGGATTTCCGGGACATACCTTGGAAACTGTCTCCGCAAGTAATGCAGGATTGCAAAGATTTCATGCGGATTTACACATCACAACCGAATGGGCGGCAAATACTGCAAACTCTGTATACCGGCACATTCTGGCATTATCTGTTATTTCAAAAATAGGATAAAGAATGAAGAAGCATTTGATTTGCATACTATCGGTATGGTTGCTGACAGCCTGCAGCCATCCGGTAAACAATCCGGAGAAGACGGAAGAATGGCCGGAAATCTATCCCGACTACATAGGAGTGACAATACCCGCCACCATTGCTCCGATGAATTTCGACTACATCGGCGGAAAACACGACCGCATAGACGTAATCGTAACGGGAAGCAAATTCGGAGAAATACACGTAAATGCCCGGACAGCCTCCTTTCCGGAGGACGAATGGCACAAACTCCTGGAATCCAACAAGGGAGACAGTCTGTTGTTTACAGTATCTGTCAAGAACGAAAACAAATGGAAGCAGTACCGCCCTTTCTCCATGTATGTCAGTGACGCTCCCATAGACTATGGAGTGGTATACCGCAAAGTCATTCCGGGATATGAAGTATATAGCAAAATGGGTATTTACGAACGGAACCTTTCATCCTTTGAAGAACGCGTTTTGCTGGAAAATGCGATGGTACCGGGCATGTGCCTGAACTGCCATGCCTTCAACCGGACAAATCCCGGTCACCTAAGTCTGCATATACGCGGACAGCACGGTGCAACCCTCATGCAGATAGAGGGAAACCGCGAACTTCTGGATACCAAGACAGATTCCACACTCTCCGCTTGTGTCTATCCCTATTGGCATCCGGAAGGAAAATACATAGCCTATTCGGTAAACCGGACCACACAGTCCTTCCACACAGCCAAGGTTGAACGCATCGAAGTGATGGACATGGCCTCGGACATATTAGTATACCAACCGGAAACGCACGAACTGCTGCTTTCTCCCCTACTGCAGAAAAAAGAAGTTTTTGAAACCTTCCCCGCATTCTCGGCAGATGGAAAGAAACTGTATTTCTGCTCGGCAGCGGGTAAACCGATGCCCGAGAAATACGATGAGATACGCTATAGCCTTTGCTGCATAGACTTCAATCCGGACAACGGCACGTTCGGTGAACGGGTAGACACGCTGATAAATGCAGAAGACCTGAAAAAGAGCGTTTCCTTTCCACGTCCTTCATACGACGGGAAATACATCATGTTCACATTATCCGACTATGGGAACTTCTCCATCTGGCACAAGGAAGCAGACCTATGGCTGCTGAACCTGCAGGACGGTACCATGCACGCCATTGAAGAAGCAAACAGCACCAATACGGAAAGCTACCACAGCTGGAGCAGCAACTCACGCTGGTTCATATTCAGCAGCCGACGTGACGACGGGCTATATACCCGCCTCTATCTGGCATACATAGAACCGGACGGCCGCGTATGCAAACCTTTCATGTTGCCTCAGGAGAAACCGCTGGAATATTACGACCGGCTGATTTACTCTTACAATGTACCAGAGTTTACAAACAAACCGATACAGCCGGAACCCCGTAAGATAGAAAATGAAATCGTATCAAATAAGCGTGTAAAGGTAAAAATACGTAAATAGCGGTATTACCATTATTGACTGGAATGCAAAACAAGGGCCTCCAGTTGTCAAGCCTCACGTACTTCAACCACTTTCGTTGCTACCGCATATTCATCCGGGAAAATTTTGCTTCCCATTTCATTAGCCCATGCTTTAGTGAATTCTGCACCTGCGTAGACAATAATGGCAGAATAATAAATCCATGTAATAAAAACAATCATGAATGCCGCTGCACCATAGACTCCAATAATATTGGTTATACTAAATGTTATCAGAAGCACGAAAGCAAATACCAAAATTATCGAGAATGAAAGTAACCGATTCTGAATATATTTCAGCCAACTCTTCTTTGGCACGGCCTTTATTCCCCAAATCGAATTTAAGGAACTTTGTATTTCTGCAAAAATGGTAGTAGCACCAAATATAGAAATTCCCAAGCTAACAATAGCTGCAGATGCGGAAGAGTCCGTTCTTTCTGCATTTTCTATAATTAAGCGAAGTGCCCCAATTACCTCCGCTCCCACTATCGGTTCCAACTGAATATACAACTGATTAGCCAAATCCATATGCAAAGCTACCCCAATAGTAACTAAAAGAGAAAGAAAGGGGATAATTGAAAATAGTGTCGCATAAGCTAACGATCCGCTTAATCTAGTGACACTATCATCAATAAACCCTTGTCCGGTATCCTTTACCATCTTGATTAATAAGGATAGGCTTAACTTTTTCTTTCCTATGAATTGTTCCGTCATCTCATGCTTTTTTTACCCAAACAGCAAGATTACGCGCATCCACAGAGAACTCTCCATTTCCTTCTTTATCCAAAGTTACTTCATCCGGAATACTTCCGGTAATTTCGCACCACACTTCACCTGCATGTTCTTTCCCTAAACACATCGTTTTACTTCCCGCTTCATCATTCGAGATTAAAAATACCAAGCCTGAGTTAACATGTTCCCCATCTCCTGTACGAATAAAGCCTACGGTTGATGGATGGTCGAAATAATCAACTTGATCACCATATGCATACTTTTTCCTTGCATTCAATAGAATATCTATAATTTTAGTATGTGGCGATTTCTCTCCTTTCACCCCATAATAATCACCATAGAACAAACAGGGATAACCATCCTTCAGCAGAAAAATAAGACCATATGCCAATGGCTTGAACCAATCTTCAACCTGTGATTCCAAAGAACTTCCATGCTGCGAATCATGATTATCAACAAAAGTCACAGCAAGTTCACAATGGTGCTCCACTAAAGTATTCTTCAGAATATTCCGTAAATCATAATCTTTTCCTTCTTGTGATGCCTGAAACATATTATAATGTAACGGAACATCAAACAAGTTAACTTTATGCCCTACTGCTTCCAGATAATTATCCAATGTTTCCAAGTCACCGTTCCAATATTCTCCCACAGCATAGAAGTCATCACCTCTCTCACTTCTTACCGTATCCAGAAACTGTGCAACGAACTGATCTTTCATATGCTTAATTGCATCCAAACGCATTCCATCAAGATCAAGTTCATTTGAAACCCATTTGCCCCAACGATTCAGTTCGGCGACAACCTCAGGGTGATCTAGGTCAATATCATTACATAAAAGAAAATCGTAATTGCCATTCTCTCCATCTACACCATCACTCCAGGCTTTTCCTTCTCCTTGAATCTGAAATATACCACTTCGCTTTCGAGCATCATCAAATCCAGTCCCGGAAAAATGATAATAATGCCACTTAAAATCCGAATATTTATCTTTACGTCCATGAAAGCTATATCCGGTCCATCCTTGTATTTCATAAGATTTCCCCAAAGCTTTATTTCTTTGATCAGGATCTACTTCCACCACCATAAACTTTTCCGTAAAATCACCACCTGCTTTATGATTCAAAACGACATCCAGATATACAGCAATCTTATTTTTGTGAAGTTCATCAATCATCTCCTTCAATTCATCTTTCGTCCCGTATTTAGTCCTCACAGTTCCTTTTTGTTCAAACTCACCCAAATCATACAAATCATAAGTAGCATATCCTTCATCCTGCTGTTCATCTGCTTTATATGCAGGTGGTATCCAGATCGCTGTCACACC
>PPYF01129487.1_pt1 | contig 39808 bp, 36 predicted proteins | sample 1559871 | NCBI WGS metagenome assembly PPYF01 (sample SAMN08240021, study PRJNA423297) | Human gut metagenome, whole genome shotgun sequencing project.
GCTTCCGTCGTCACAGAGGAAGTGCTTGGCACATTCCTCCCGTTTTTCTTTGTCTTCTTCCAGAATCACCGGAAGGAGACCGGTACCAATAGGTTCCTCCGTATCGGTTGGTTCCAATACGATTTCTTGTTCGGACAAATCGTCTAGTAACAATTCATCCCGTACTACATTTTCTTCGTTCATAGTTCTAGTCCTTTCTACATTTTATTATTTTTGTTGTTCTCCCGGATTTTTACCCGGGCTACATACTGCACACCTCTACGGTCTGCATCGTAAAATAGTTATCTCCCGTGGCAATTGCTACAAAGCTGCCATCCTTCCCGGCCGGCCGCAGAAGCGACCCGCCCTTTCGTTTTAACCCCTCAATGGAACCACTTCCTTTGCTATGTTGCTATCCTCTTTTTCGGGAGGACAAAACAAGCATAGCAGTGAAACCGGACAACTATTGTCCGGTTTAAAATGCTCTTTAAAAAATTTTTTTAATTTTTTGAAAGTTGTATCAGTGCGCTCGGCACGATCAATAATGTAATCATGAAAGTCTGTTACAGACTTAAAAACTGTTTGACGTAGATAAGAGCCATCTGCTGTGAGACGAAGTTGGATACGGAATAGCATACCTGCGAATCAGAAGGCTGTGGATTCGAACTCTGCGCGGACGCTTCCAATTGTGATAACCTCACGGAATAATAGCTTAGCGTGTTATATAATTAAAATACAAACCAAGAGGAGATGACTTTATATTGAACATTACATGAAATCCCGATAAGGAAATAGTAAGCACAGTAAAAGAAGGACTCAAAAAAACGGGGAGCTATTGTCCTTGCCGCAGAGAGCGGACAGAGGATACCAAATGTATGTGCAAGGAGTTTGAGGAACAGATTGCCAACCATGAATTTGAAGGGTTTTGCCACTGTATGTTTTACTATAAGGAAAAGTGACAATATCACAGAACGAAATTTAAAATTATGTTAAACTAAAGACACAAAACAAAAAGGAGGACTAAAAAATGTCTGCTATTAAAATAAGCAAAGAAAACTTTGCAAGCGAAGTACTCAATTCAAATAAACCCGTACTCCTCGACTTCTATGCTGATTGGTGCGGTCCCTGCCGAATGGTCAGTCCGATTGTAGACGAGATCGCAAAGGAGCGTTCAAACATCAAAGTGGGCAAAATCAATGTGGACGCCGAGCCGGAATTGGCAGCTCGGTTTCAGGTAATGAGCATTCCGATGCTCGCCGTTATCAAGAACGGAAAAGTTGTCAACCAAGTAGTCGGAGCAAGACCGAAAGCACAAATTCTTGAAATGCTTTAAGGAGAAAGACAATGGGATTATTTACATTTCTTCGCTCTCCCGATATAAATGAGGGAGTCGAAACGTTTAAAAATACGGGAGATGCAATGTTACTTGATGTGAGAACTCCTGAGGAATATCGTGACGGACATATAGAGGGCAGTATCAATCTGCCTCTTGGCCGAATTGCAGAGGCTCCGAATACCATTAAGGATAAGAATACGCCGCTTTTCGTACACTGTTACAGCGGCAGCCGAAGCGGACAAGCCGTGTCTTATTTGAAAAGAATGGGATATACGAATGCAACAAACATCGGCGGTATCGGAAGCTATCGAGGAAAGGTGATTAAATAATGAAGGTTGTAATTATTGGCGGTGTTGCAGGCGGTGCAACAGCGGCGGCAAGAATACGAAGATTAGACGAACAAGCCGAAATCGTGGTGTTTGAGCGTTCGGGATTTATCTCCTATGCCAACTGCGGTTTGCCGTACTACATCGGCGGCACAATTGAAGATGAAAACGATCTGACTTTGCAGACGCCGGAGAGCTTTTGGAAGCGTTTTCGGGTTAAGATGAATGTACATCACGAGGTTACGGCTATTCATCCCGAAAGTAAAGTCGTTACGGTTAAAAACCTTGAAAACGGAACGGTTTTTACCGAGAACTATGATAAGCTCATCCTCTCGCCCGGTGCAAAACCGATAAAGCCAAATTTCGAAGGTATCAGCAGCAACAAAATATTCACGCTCCGCACCGTTGAAGATACGCTGAAAATCAAGAAATATGTAGATGCGTATCAACCGAAGAAGGTTGTTGTAGTTGGCGGTGGATTTATCGGAATTGAGGTGGCAGAAAATCTCCGTGAGCTCGGCATTGATGTTACTCTTGTGGAAGCCGCAGAACAGCTTATGGCTCCCTTCGATGGCGATATGGCGTCCTTTATCCACGCAGAAGTCCGCAAGAACGGCATAAAACTAAAGCTTAATACTATGGTTGAGGGATTTGCTGATACAGATAACGGCATCGATGTTAAACTTAAAAGTACCGATATGCTCCGTGCAGATATGGTTATTATGGCGATCGGCGTTGCTCCCGAAACATCACTTGCAAAGGATGCACGGCTTAAGCTCGGTATCAAAGGCAGTATTGTTGTAAACGACAAAATGGAAACCTCCATTCCCGATATTTATGCGGTGGGCGATGCGGTGCAGATTAAAAACTTTGTGACCGATACCGATACGCTCATTTCTCTTGCCGGACCTGCCAACAAACAAGGCAGAATTGCCGCTGACAACATCTGTGGCGGCGATAGCCATTACACAGGCGGTCAAGGAAGCTCGGTCATCAAGATATTCGATATGACTGCCGCAGCAACCGGTATCAATGAAAAAACTGCAAAAGCACTCGGTATTGATTCCGATAAGGTTATTCTTTCACCTATGAGCCACGCAGGATATTATCCCGGCGGAAAAGTTATGACGTTAAAGGTGTTGTTTGAAAAGAACACCTACCGTCTGCTCGGTGCTCAGATTGTCGGCTTTGACGGTGTTGACAAGAGAATTGATGTACTTGCCACCGCTATTCATGCAGGAATGAAAGCGTATGAGCTAATGGAGCTTGACCTTGCTTACGCTCCGCCGTATTCCTCGGCAAAAGATCCTGTAAATATGGCAGGATTTATCATTGAGAATATCAAGAACGGTGTGGTAAAGCAATGGTACTATGAAGAAGGCGAGAGCTTGCAGCGTGATAAAAATGTCACACGGCTCGATACTCGTACTCCTATGGAGTATAGCATGGGACACGCTGACGGCTTCATCAATATTCCCGTTGACGAACTTCGTGAACGCATTGGTGAGCTTGACAAAACAAAACCCGTATATGTTATCTGTCAAAGTGGACTTCGCAGTTATATTGCAAGTCGAATTTTAGTAGGTAACGGCTTTGACGCTTATCATTTTGCAGGTGGTTTCCGTTTTTACGATACCGTAAAAAATGACAAAGCACTTATAGAAAAAACCACCCCTTGCGGAATGGATACAAAGTAATATGGAAAGGAGATCATTCGACGAAATACTTTTATAGATTTCCGACGGAATAAGCAAAACTTCTGTATTGTTCTCAGCGGTAATCGTAATATCAAACTGAATGCTATTCATCATACACGAAGCGGAGAAAAGGCAAATGTCCCGTTCAAAAAGACGGGACATTGTAATTTCCCTGCCATCCTGAGAACTGGTAGAGGCTCTTAGTTGACCGTTTTGTACGATAAAAAGACCGGTGCAATCAGCCGAGCCGTTATGTAAAATTTCGCCCTTAAAAATTTGCAGCTCACAGCCGAGGCAGTAAGTAATTTTTGTTGTTCGGCGGTCAACTTACGCCAAACAGGAAGATAATTTGACATCTCCTATCATTTCTCATTGCATATCTATTATTGACATATGTCAATAACTGCGTTAAGATAGTTGAAAAGAGAGGTGAAGCTATGCCAAGACCAACCAAACTCCGCCGAGTGTGTCATTTCCCCGATCATCTTGAATTTGCGCCGAGAAATGTAAGCGATAAAGAACCGATTGTTTTGACAGTAGATGAATTTGAAACAATCAGACTCATTGATAAAGAAAGCTTATCGCAGGAAGAATGCGGATTACAGCTCGGCGTGGCAAGGACAACTGTACAAAAAATATACGATACCGCCAGAAAGAAGCTTGCAGAGGCTTTGGTTTCGGGATTGCCGCTGACCATTAACGGCGGAGATTTCAGGCTTTGTAACGGAAACACAAAATTTTGCTACAAAAACGATTGCGTTAAAAAGCAAATCCAAATAGAATCTAAAAAAGATAAAGGAGAAAACACAATGAGAATTGCAGTCACTTATGAAAACGGAACTATCTTTCAACATTTTGGACACACAAAACAGTTTAAGTTATACGATGTTGAGGATGGAAAACTTGTAAAAACAGAAATTATCGATACAAACGGGTCGGGACACGGTGCGCTTGCCGGCATACTGTCGGCAAGCAAAGCGGATATGCTGATTTGCGGCGGTATCGGCGGCGGGGCGCAGATGGCTCTGAGTGAGGCAGGAATTAGACTTTATGGTGGTGTTTTCGGAAATGCTGACGATGCGGTAAATGCTTTCCTTGCAGGAAATTTAGACTTTAATCCCGATGTACATTGCAAACACCACGAGCATAACGGAGAGGCCCATACTTGCGGAGAACACGGCTGCGGCAAGGGAAGCTGTGGAAATCACTGAGTTTTGTGATAATATCACGGAAATATTCGTTTTTCAGTGATATTATAACATGAAAGGAGGTGAAATGATATGAAACAATACATCTGCTCCATCTGTGGATACATTCACGATGAAGCAAAAAACGGCAAATGGGAAGACCTTCCCGACGATTGGAAGTGTCCTATTTGCGGTGCGAAAAAAGAAGCCTTCAAGGTAAAGGAGGCAACTCCCGCCAAAGAGAAAACAAACCTTGAAAAACCGCACACAGAAAAAGAACTTTCCCCAATGGAAATGAGCATTATCTGCTCAAACCTCGCCCGGGGCTGTGAAAAACAGTATATGGCGGCGGAATCGGAAAACTTCAAAAAGCTTGCCGAATTTTTCAGAAGCAAGGCAGAGCCTATCCATAGTCCAAGCACAGACGAATTGCTCAATCTGATTGAAAAGGATTTATCGGTAGGGTATCCATACGGTAACGCTGCGGCAAGCGAGAAACCGGATAGAGGAGCACTTCGATGTCAGGTATGGAGCGAAAAGGTCAGCAGAATGTTACAGTCGCTCTTAACCCGATACAAAGCCGAGGGCGACAAAATGCTGGAAAACACAGGTGTTTATGTATGCACTGTCTGCGGTTTTGTATTTGTAGGCGACGCTCCGCCGGAGCTTTGCCCCGTTTGCAAGGTTCCGTCTTGGAAGTTTGAGAAAGTGGAAAGGAGGACTGTATCATGACTGAAACCTATGCAGTAAGAAATTTAAGACTCTGCACCAAAGACTGCTTGTGTCTGTATGTTTGCCCGACGGGAGCAACCGATACCGAGAACAGTATTATTGATGTGGAAAAATGTATTGGCTGCGGAAAATGCGCAGCGGCGTGTCCGTCCTCTGCAATTTCGATGGTTCCCAAAAAATATCCTCCACAGCAGCCGAAAGACGAAGCAGTGGTTGAGGCTTTGAGGGCTTTGATTCAAAGCAAAGCAAAAGCAGAAAACATTGCAGCACAGTTGCCGGACGTTTTAAGTGTTGCTGTGGAAAAATCTTCTCGCCTTATGGCAGAGGATCTATGCCGTGAAGCAGGCTTTATGCTCCCGCAAAGCGGTAATACCAAATTGTTTTTAGAGCAAATTAAGCGGTATCCCGATATTCCCGCCGATGTAGTGGAAAGCTTACTGCATACAATCAAATTCAATGAAAAAACGGAGGAAACGAAAATGGAAAAATGGAAATGCACCGTATGCGGGTACATACACGAAGGACCGATGACAGACGATTTTACTTGCCCGGTATGCAAACAGCCGGCAAGCAAATTTGTGAAAATTGAGAGTGCTCCTGCCAACGGTTCTTATGCCGGAACAAAAACTGAAAAGAATTTGTGGGAGGCCTTTGCAGGGGAATCTCAGGCCAGAAACAAATACACCTACTTTGCAAGCGTAGCCAAAAAAGCTGGCTATGAGCAGATCGCCGCATTGTTCCTGCAAACCGCAGAGAATGAAAAGGAACACGCAAAGCTGTGGTTTCAGGCTCTTGGCGAGCTTGGTGATACCGCTGAAAATCTTCTCCACGCGGCAGAGGGCGAGAACGCGGAATGGACAGATATGTATGACCGTATGGCAAAAGAAGCAGACGAAGAAGGCTTCCACGATCTCGCTGAGCAGTTCCGTGGCGTTGCTGCTATCGAAAAGGCTCACGAGGAGCGTTACAGAGCGTTACTCAATAATGTGGAAAGCAAAGAAGTATTTGAAAAATCCGGTGTAACTGTTTGGGAATGCCGCAACTGCGGACATATCGTTGTCGGCACAAAAGCTCCTGATGTATGTCCGGTTTGCAAGCATCCGCAGGCTTATTTTGAAGTGAGAAAAGAGAATTATTAAGGAGTGTTGCAAGTATGAAAGAAAAATTTTATATCTGCCGTCATTGCGGTAATTTGATAGGACTGATTCACGACGCAGGTGTGCCAATGGTGTGTTGCGGTCAAAAAATGGAGGCACTTATTCCCAATACAACAGACGCCGCCGAGGAAAAACACCTGCCGTTTGTAGCCGTTGAAGACGGTGCTATTCATGTAAAGATTGGTGAAGTAAATCACCCGATGACCGAGGAGCATTATATCCGGTGGGTATATGTTGAAACGGAAAACGGGGGTCAGCGCAGAGCCTTTAAGCCCGGCGACGCACCCGAAGTAACCTTTTGCGTCGGCGAAGATAAACCTATCGCGGTTTATGCCTACTGCAACCTTCACGGACTGTGGAAAACCGAAATCAAATGAAATAAAACTGTCAACTTTCGCGATGAAAGTTGACAGTTTTATTTTTACATACCGTTCAGACTGTTTTGACTTTTGTTTTCATCTGTGAGGATTTTTGATGTTCACTATGGTACTGACATCGGCGAGGGCGGACAGATACGGAAAATTTGCGTCCTTTGCGTAAAAGCAGTGCTGTCAGTAGTATCATTCCTATCAGCATCGCTGCACTGGTGCAAGCTGTTAACGGCAGCATGGAGTTTCCTGTTCCAAAAGCCATTACCATTGTATTTTGTAACGTTAAAACAGATACAATCGCATCCTTAAGGTTAATTATTTTTAATCCATACAACGAAAGATTTTCATGTTTTCTTGCTCTGCTGTAATGGACTGCTGAAAGTATGACTTTATATGTGGTATAAGCTGCTGTAGCTATTGCTGGTATCATGCCTATCTTAACGCTTCTTTGCGACAGTACCATGAGAGAAATTGGAACAATTAGGGCAAGATCCACTAATATTAACATTCGACAGGTGCGATTGAATAAGAGAATCCTTTTATTGGCTCTCTCTCTGGCAGTCATATTCAGCCACTTCTTTTCGCTAAAAAGAATGAATGCTCGAAGCAGCACAAGAAGCAGATAGTAAAAACTAATACTGAAATTCCAGACAGAACGCAGCATAATTCCCATTACGAAATTGTATGCCAGAAAGACTGTCGTTGCAATAAAGGAGACTGTCGATGAAATAAAGCTTCGTAAGACCTTGTCATTTTTGAGTTCGCGAATCAAAGGGATTGCTTTCATTTTGGCACCACGCAGTTCATAATTATTTTAACGAGTTCAGCCATATCCATTTTGCAATCGTGCCGAATCCATTCCTTAATGATTGCATTTAAGCCCTCCAGATAGAAAGGCATGATATATTGTCTCGCGTCGGCGTTTATCTCAAAGCGTTCCAGGACTGGATAGATGACTTTTTTCATGATGGGAGCATAACTTTCGCTCAATCGCAACGTATCATAGTGTTTTAGTATTGTAGCATACAGACGTCTGTTTTCCTTAATAAAAGAAAGCCAAGGTGTGAGGAACTTCGGCGTGATGAAATTCAGCGATTCCTTTGGAGCAATGGCAATATCCGAAAGATGAAACTCTATATGCTCGAAATAAGAGAAAAACTTATGGTTGATATATTCTACCGTTTCGATAAGTAAATCATTCCGTGTCTCATAATGTAAGTAAAAGGTGGAGCGGTTTACACCGGACGCAGCACAGATTTCCTTTACTGTGATGTATTCAAATTCCTTGTGGCTCAGCAATTCTAAAAAAGCTTCATCCATCTTAATGGATGTGTTAAAATATTTGCTCTCGGATTGATTCATTGCTCCACCTCCTTTCTGTGACAGAGAAACTATTCCTTTTCACTTATGTCTTTTGCCAGAAGCATAATATCATTGGCGTACTTCGTCATTCCGTTTTTCCTAATCTTTTTGTAAATTGGGTAAGTAATGCTGACGCCCACAATTCCCAGAACGCCAATGATAATGCCTGCGATGAAAGAAACCTGTGTAGCTCCGCCAATCACCCCCATGGAAAGGCACAGCCCCAAACCTAAAACAAGGGCGAAAACGATACCAAAGGTATACCCAAAAATATCAGAAGGGAGCTTTGCTTTCCTATCCAACTTTTTAAGAGCTACCACCTTAGAGGTATCTTTTGGTGCGTATTGATTTGCGATGGATTCTGCATAAATTTTATCTGTGTTCATATTGATGAACCTCCTTTGTTTTGATGGCTTTATTATAGCAGGCTCACAAATCTAACCGAACAACACGAACACAGAAATGTGTTGATTTCTAAAACCTCAAAATAATCTTCTTACCATACGCAAACAGATTTTATGGATTCAAAGGTGAAGCACAGTATTGACTTGGGCATACGGCACATCTGACGATGGAAGTCGAGGATTCGGCCGAGGCCGGCGCCGTGAGACATTTTCTAGTCGATCGCCACGACCCCGTGATGTTCCACGATTTTCTCCTGCAATTTTTTTGGGTCGATTGCGCCAATCTGTTTTCCTTCCCGTGATGCCAGCGCCGCCGCCAGCCCTGCGGCCTGGCCGATGCAGCAGACGATTGGCATGATTCGGATGGATGCCTGCGCCTCATGATCCACGGAAATACAGCGCCCGGCAACAAGCAGGTTCGCGGATTGCCTTGGCACCAGGCTCCGGTAAGGAATCTCGTAATATTCGCCTTCCCGAAAATAGTGATGGCTGGTGCCGGCTCCCTCCGGATTGTGGATATCGATATCGTAGTTGCCCAGCGCCACGGTATCGGGAAAGCGTTTTTGTTCCACCAGGTCTTGGCCGGTCAGGAGATATTCGCCGTCAATCATGCGGCTCTCCCGCACGCCGATTTCTGCAGCCGTCATTAGGAGCTGGCTGCTGCGAAAGCATTCGAAATTTTCCTTCAAAAAAACATACATTTCCAGCACCTGTTCTCTTGCGGCAATTTCGGCTTCCGTCACGTCAAAGGCATCGGTCGGATTTCGTTTTACGACCCGCGTGGTGTTAAAATGCAGCACGCCGTCTATCAAATTTTCAAAGATCAAAACATCCTCCCTGACGTTCCGGATTTTTCCCTGTTCCTGGTATTGTTTATAGAGCGGATTGATCTGCGCTCTGGTTTCCGCATATTTCGCAATATCCACGTTGGCCAGGCGGAAGCACAGTGTCATTGGCTGGCAGAGCTGATCTTCTTCTCTGCCGAGACGGCAGGGGAACCCGGCGAGATACGCCAGATCGGCATCCCCTGTGGCATCTATGAAATAATTGGCTTCGAAGCAGAGTTCCCCGGATTTCGTAGCAACGGCGACCGTTGTCAGGAAGCGGCCGCTGCCTTCCTTCCCACGTGTTTCTTCTTGCTCCCTAGTCGCCGTCTCCGCTTCTGCGTGTATCAGAAGCGCGTGAAATAAGAGACGAACGCCGCTTTCGATGACCATGCGATTCAGCACGATCTTCAAATATTCTTCCTGAAATACGGGCCCTTCTATCGCTTTATCAGCGCCGAATTCCTGCATGGCTCGCACAATTTCGGAAAAAACCCCCTGACTAAAAACAATTCGTTTGCCGGTTCGATCCGGTGCGCCCGCTTGAAAGGCCATAAATGGATTTACCAGGCAGTTGGAGGCCGCTCCCCCCAAGCAATTTGATTTTTCCAAAAGCAAAACGGAAAGACCGCATCTGGCGGCGCTGACCGCTGCCGCGACTCCTGCGAAGCCGCCTCCGGCTACAATCAAGTCGAATTTTTTATTTTCCATGAAAACGCCTCCCACACTCTTTTTACAGGAATATTGGTTATTTGATCTAAGAATACACCGTGCCGCTTCTTGCCGTCAAGTCGGAGCGGCCTGCGGAACTGGGATCCGTGATTCCTGAGATCCTGTCTTACCGCCCGCCGCCTTCTCCCTGGGCGGTCCGGTGCTTCAGCCGGTAGGCCTCCGGCGACAGTCCGGTTTCCCGTTTGAAAAACGTAATGAAGTGGTTGACGGAGGATAATCCCACCGACGCAGCGATTTGTTTTACGAGATCCTCGCTTTCCAGCAGCATGGAGCGGGCGTGGGTGAGACGGATTTTCATTAAATAATCATAGGGAGAAAGACCGGTGTATTCCCGGAACAGTTTGTGGAAATGCGAGGCGCTCAGCCCGCAACAATCGGCAATATCAGCAATTTTTACTTTGTTCATATAATTGCTTTCCATGTACAGGAAGGCCTGGTGAATCCATTTTGGCTGGCCGAGCAGGTTGTACTCCTCCGGGTCCAGGGAATTCAAATACAAATCCGTGAGAATTTGTGTCATGGTGTTTACCGCCAGGACACGGTTTACCTGGAACGCGTATTTTGTGTAAAAATACAGGTTTTCCAAATAATGCTGAAAGGGAGCGGATTGGTGGATGCGCAGCGACACAAGAGGTTCCTTTTTACAGATAAACTCGTAATATTTCTCCCCGATCATGCCATAATGAGAGAGGAGCACCAATTCCGTGTTTTTCGCGCAGGCTGCGTCGTATACACAATTGCAGGAGATCAAAACGGCTTCTCCGGCGCCGGCGCTGAGCTTGAGAAGACGGTTTTGCAGCGTACAGGAAACCGTTATTTCTCCCTTGGAAACAAAAAGCAGATCAAAAGCGCTTACCGGATTGCGTCGGAGGACGGAACCGGCGGCGCACCGGTAGGTCCCAAAACAGCTAACCGTGCAATACAGCCCGAACGCCTCGTTGTTTTGACAGGTGTCGGAAAGTTCAAAAACCGTTTTGGGCACGCCGCCCCTCACCACAGTGAAACCTGGTTTGTTTTGCCTTGCTTTGCTGTAGCGATACAAAATTTCAGAGTTCATTCCAGTTCCTGCTTTCATAGGATTTGTATATCATTCTTTGCTTTTAGTATATCATATCCAATTGACGTAAAGCAATTGCCCTGTTATTCTTTTTAACAGAAGGACATAGAAAAAAAGATTTTGAAAAAGTCGGAGAAAGGATAGAAAAATGAAACCCGTCTATTTCACCAAGAAAATCCAATTAACCGATGATACGGGACGATTGGCGCAGCAAGTAATTCATTGCTGGCTGATCGGGCTGCGTGAGAGCAATCCGGCTATTCTGGATATGTTTTGGGAACGGGACCAAAAACCATACCGCGACATGCTGCCCTGGTCCGGCGAATTTGCCGGAAAATATTTGGTCAGCGCGTACTATCTGTACCGGATTACCCTTGATCGCGAACTGCTGTCCTATATGAGAGGTTTCCTGTCCGAATTGCTTTCCTGCATTGATGAAAGCGGATACATCGGCTGTTTCCAAAAGCAATGCCGATTGACCGGTGCCTATTCGCAGACACCTGAAATCCGTGGCTCCACTTGGGATGCCTGGTCTCATTACTATATCATGTACGGACTGTATTTATGGTCGTTTCTCTTGGAAGAGGAAATGCTGCTGTCGGCGGCGGAACACATCGCTTCTTGTTTTCTCCATACTTTTTATCAACCCTCCATCCGGGTCCTGGATATGGGATCACCGGAGATGAATTTGGCGCCGCTTCATATTTTTGTGCTGTTGTATCAGCGCACCGGCAAACGGGAGTATCTGAATTTTGCAGAAAACATGCTGCGGGATGTGATGACGCCAGAAGGAGGAAATTATATCCGGCATGCCGCGGATGGCCTGGAATATTACCAATTTTCCAATTCCAGATGGGAGGCGCTGCCGGTGATACGGGGAATTTATGCGCTGCATTCCTGTACCGGGGAGGCTATCTATAAAAAGACGGCGGAACACATTTTCTATAGTATCCAAAAAACGGATATTCACAATACCGGAGGCTTCTCCACCAATGAACAGGCGATCGGTACGCCTTATCTCAATGGTGTCATTGAACTGTGCAGCGTTATCGCGTATCATGCGTTTGCCTGCGATGTCTTGGCGGAAACAGGAGACGAAAAGATTTTGGATATGCTGGAATGTTCTTATTACAACGCGGTGCTGGGATCGTTTTCCCCATCCGGAAGATGGTCAACCTACGATACCCCTATGGAAGGGGTGAAAGTATCCAGCTGTCAATCCCTCGTTTTCCAATCCCGTCCCGGTTCGCCGGAGCTGAACAGCTGTTCCGTCAATGCCCCGCAGGGAATCGGAATGCTCAGCGAATGGATGGCGGCACGGCAGGACGATGTTTTTTACCTGAATTATTATGGTAATTTTGAAGCGGAAGCACAGGATGGGCTGCGTGTTATAGTGGAAGGAGATTACTTGGTTTCCGGGGAGGTTTCGGTGCGGATTTGGAGCAATACGGTAAAAAGAGCGGCTTTCCGCATCCCGGCTTGGGCGGACGGCGTGATTGTCCGCTATCGGGGACGGGAACAATCCGCCGCGGCAGGAGAAGCGGTTCTGCTGGACGGTCCTTGGCAGGGAGAACCGGTACGGCTCTCGTTCGCGCACACTGTCCGAATGGTCAAAGGCGGCGGTGAGTACGCCGGAAAATACAGTATTTACTATGGTCCGATACTATACGGAGCGGATATTTCCGGCAACAAACATTTGGATTTCGATAAGTTTCCGCCCATCGATCCGGAAGATTTGTCCCTCCGCAAACCCAAGCGTGACGGCAGCGGAAGACTGTTGATCCGACTGGGAAATGGCGCGACGCTATGCGATTTCCGGCGTCTGGGCATGACAGGTAGTTTGTATAAGACGTGGTTTTCCGTCCGAAAGGGGAAGACCCCATCATCGAAAACGGGAACAACCGATTTCCAATCAGGTGGAACCGGGTTTACCAATCTAAACTAAAAAGGAGAGGATGTTATGAGATGGGGAAAAAAACGTTGGGGATACTGCATCGTTGTACTGGTTGTTATTTCTTTATTTGGGAATTACTGTATTGTTGGAGCTGCGGCGGAGCCGGATACCATCCGGTTGGGAGACAAAACGGCGGATTGGAATATGACGGCGTTAACCGCGGCGGGATACGAATTTGTGGATGATCGGGACACGGGAATTCGTTATAGCTGGCCTTATAATATAGAAGGCGCGAGACAGGAAAACGGGAGCGCTTACGGCGGGACCCAAACCTCTAACTTGGGGCAGGTATCCGCGTCCATTTCGTATCACTTTGCTGGTACTTATCTGGCGGTGGCCTTTGCGGAGACCTATTATGCAGCCAAGATCATCATTACGATTGACGGGGAGATAGCCGGGACCGTCATTCCGCACAACCCGGAGGGAACAGGCGACAATGCATTGGAAAGCAGAGTCGTGTTTGTGAAAGACGATTTGGCCAATACGGCGCACACGGTAGTCATTACCCATGAAGCAGCGCATACCACCGGAGAGGATAACAGGAAGCCGGACGGTAACGCGTACTACGATAACAATGCCATGTTTGATTGCTTTGTTGTAAAAAAATACATACCGGAAACGCTGCAGCCCGGGGATTACACGAATACCATAGCAGATGAATTTTTTACCGAGGGCGGATATCTCCGAATTGATGACCGGGACACGGGAATTCGTTACAGCTGGCCCTATGATCTGGACATTGCGAGGCAAGAAAACGCGGGAGCCTACGGCGGGACGCAGACCTCTAATTTGGGGCAGGTGACGGGAACCATTTCTTACGATTTCAAAGGCACGTATCTGGCAGTGGCGTTTGCCGAAACGTACTATGCGGCCAAGATCATCATTACGATTGACGGAGAGGTAGTTGGAACGGCCACGCCGCACAATCCCGCGGGAACCGGCGATGACGCGTTGGATAGCCGGATTGTGTTTGTGAAAGATGATTTGCCCGATACGGAACACACGGTGGTAATCACTCACGAGGCGGCCCATACTACGGGAGAGGATAACAGGAAGCCGGATGGCAATGCCTACTATGACAACAATGCCATGTTTGATTGCTTTATCTTGAAAAAAGCCGAGGCCGAGATTCCGGATACGGCCGACAGGATCGCTGTTTGGGAATGCTGCTGTGCCGCTCTGGTACTGGGATTGTTTGTTTTTCATAAGCGGAGAAAGGAGAACACCCTATGAAAAAGAAAAATTGTTTGGCATGTTTTTTGGCCATCGCGCTGTTTTTAGGTGGGTTGACCGGTCTATCGAGTTTTGCCGCGCCGGAGCTTTCTCTGAAAGCCGGCGACAAGGTTGCTTCCATCCGGGAAAGCGATTTGCATGATGCTGGCTATCAGGTAATAGATGACCGGGATGCGCGGATTTTATACACTTGGCCCTATACGTTAACGGAATATGATATGACATCCGATACGGCGTATCAAAACACCCTGACGTTTCAGGCGGGACAGGTATCCGCTGTCATCCGGTTGGAATTCACCGGTACCTATATTGCCGTCGCTTTTGCCGAAACATATTATGCAGCGGAGGTGATCATTACCATTGACGGCGAAGAACGGGGACGTGCCACACCGCACAACCCCAGCGCGCCGAAAGAGGGAGCGGGAGACAGCAAGATCGTCTTTATCCAGGATGATTTGGAACCGGGTTCCCATGTGATCCAAATTTCTCATCAAGCCGCCCATACCACCGGAGAAGACAACGTAAAGGGAGACGGAAACGCGTATTATGATAACGACGCCATGTTTGATTGTTTCTTTGTGCGGGATCAGAACCGGACGGATTGGGAATCGGTTACGGAAGGGTCTCTGATGAGCCTTTATACGGAGGATCTGCTGTCCCAATGGGGCCTGAAGGCAATCGATAATACGGACGAAGATATTTTATATGCCTGGCCTTACGATCTGGAGTCGGCGGTATTGGATAACAGCACTGCGTATGGCGGCACGCTGCAGACGAATTGCGGACAGGTGTCCGGCAGTTTTTGTTATGATTTTGAAGGAACCTTTCTCGCGGCGGCGTTTGCGGAAACGTATTATGCCTGTACGATCTACATTGACATCGACGGAGAACTTGTGGGAGAAGTAACGCCTCATGTTAACATACCGTCGGGCAACCCGGATACGGCGTATCAGTCGAAGGTGTTTTTTGTCAAGGATGACTTAGAACCGGGAAGCCATACCGTTACCATCACCCACGAAGCAGCTTATACTACGGGGGAGGACAACATCAAAGCGGACGGAGTCGCCTATTATGACAATAACGCGATGTTTGACTGTTTTCTTGTCCAGTCCAATCCGGAGCAGGTCACCCCGAAGCCACCCGTTTCCGCTACACCGGGAGACGGAAGACCGTCCAACACTCCTTCTCCTCCTGCCAGTACAGAGAAACCAGCGGCAGAACCAGGATTTTTTACGACAGGCATCATTCTGGCCCTGGCGGCAATTGCTCTAGCCGCTGCCGGCGCGGTAGTCCTTCTGGTGCTGCGGAAACGAAAAAAAGGGAAGGATAGAAAATGAAAAAAAACCGTATTGCCATCATTCTTTTGTGTGCTATTCTATTGCTTGTAAGCGGCTGCGGATCCTGGGAAAGACATTCTGCGGCGCCAACTGTGACGGCGGGAACGCCGGTGGAGGATAAAATGGGTATGCTGAAAAATAACATGAACAAGATGAATCTTGCGGGAGCGGTAGGCGACATCCTAACCGCCAACGAAACCACGTGGGTGCAAAAGGTGCTGGAAGACAACCCGAGATTGTTTGACGCCTTTTTGCACCCGGAAGACAACGACTTGGCGAAAGCCATGTGGCATGGAGAATTTCCGGGCAAGCTGTTATCGGGTTTGGCGCAGACCTATTTGCTCCACAACGATCCTCAAACCAAGCAGGTAGGAGACCGGATGGTTGCTTTGTTCCGAGAGGCCCAGGGGGAGGACGGTTATCTTGGCCCTTGGGCACAGGCCGTTCGTTTCAATCGGGATATTTTGAACCGGGACCAAACGGCAACCTGGGGCAAATGGGATACCTGGGGCCAATATCATTGTATCTACGGGTTGTACCGGTGGTATCAGATTACCGGAAATCGGGATGCCCTGGAAGTTGCCACGCGTGCGCTGGATGGCATCTATGATTACTTTATCCGGGGCGACCAGACGTTTGTCTCCCAAAATTGGGGCGAGTGCAATTTCGCTATTTCCCACACCTTTGCCCTTCTTTATGAGGAAACCGGGAAAGAGGAGTATTTGGAGGCGGCAGAATACCTTGTCAACGAGGAGTGGAAGCTTCCGTATGAGGATTTTTACACGAAGACAACGCTTGCTTGTGATTGGATGACGGCGGCCTTGGAAGGCAAGGCTTTCTACGAATCCAACCAGCCGCGCTGGGAAAGTTTGCATACGCTGGAAACCCTTGCTGTTTTGTATCGTGTGACGGGGAACCAAACATACGGAGACGCCATGGAATCCCTTTGGTGGGGGATGATTGGCGCGGACCGGCACAATACCGGCAGTTTCGGTACGGGGGAGGGCGCAAACGGCAACCCCTACGGGGACGGAAGCGAAACTTGCAACATTGTAGCTTGGATGGCCTTTACCACCGACTATTTAAAGATGAGTAAAAATTCGTATGTTGCTGATGAATTGGAGCTGTCTTTTTACAATGCGTCTTTGGGTACGTTATTGGAGAACAATCGGGAATTCACGTATATGAATCTTTCCAGCGGAAGCCGGGCGTCTGCTTTGGTTGTGCTGGAGGGCCACTCTTTTGATGGGGGGAGGGATATGTCTTGCTGTCAGGCAAACGGGAACAGAGGCATTACGCAAGTGACGGAGTGGGCCCTTCTAACCGGGGAGGAAGGTTTGTATTTGAATTATTACGGCGCTTCCAATATGCAAACGTCCACGGCAAGCGGCAACTGGGTCTCTCTCCTGCAGGAAACCGAATATCCCAAGAACGGTGGGGTTAATATTACTTTGTCGCTGGAGAAGGAGGAAGCTTTCGCCCTTCGGCTCCGCATCCCGGTTTGGTCGGACAATACCGTCGTGACGGTAAATGGAGAAGCCTGCGACGGTGTTCGGGCAGGAGAGTATTATGCCATCCAACGGAGCTGGAAGACAGGCGACGTCGTGGAACTTCGTCTGGATATGCAGCTGCATTTCTGGGTAGCGGAGAAGGGAAGCTCGGTCGGGCAAAAAGTGTCGGCATACTATGGACCGCTGCTCCTGGCGCTGCGGGAAAGCGATTCGGTCCGTCTCTCCACAAGGTTCCAGATCGATCAGCTGCGAGAGATGGCACAAACGGATGGAGCCGGGCTGGTAACCTTCCGGGGGGTATCGGCCAACGGAAAGGAAGTGGAGCTGCTGGATTACTACAGTGCGGGAAAAGACGGGAATTCCTTTGCTTCCTGGCTGACTGCCGCCCGGGATCTGGAGCCGATTCCTTTTAAAAAAGGAGGCAATCCCATTTGGAATAACAAATAGCAGGAAGATTGTTTTGGCGGGGCTTGGAATGTTGTTTTGTTCCAAGCCGTTTGGCCTTATTGGTACGGACTTCTTCCCCGGAATCCGCGGCACAGCCGAAAACGCCTTCCTCGTTGGCTGCGACGGTGTGAGAGGATAGGCGTGTTTTGATGCCGAATAAAAATTTTTGGTATCCTGGCGGCCCAATCGTATGAATAAAGGCGCAAAATCGTCTTTTGTCGGCTTCTGTTTGGAAAGCGCGGAAACAATCCCATTCTATTTTATAAAATCTTTATTTGCGACCGCTTTCCGCAAAGGCCGACGGTTTTCCTGTACAACATACGGGCCGAAGGACTGTTGCTTCCATGAATCAACAGTCCTTCGGCCGTTTCTAAGTTAGTCCGGAGACTGTTTTTCTTCCTTGCACCGGTGCGAAGACGCCCTGTCTTCCGCCTCCCCCTCTGCAGCGGCATTCGTTTTGTTCTGTTTTCGATATTGTGCCGGAGTGAGATGATATACCTCCTTGAACGCCTTATAAAAATTTTTGGTATCCTGGTAGCCGACAAAACGCATGATTTCGCAGACATTCATATTGGTGTACCGCAGATGCTGAGCGGCGTATTCCAAACGGAGGTTGCGGATAAAGGTAGACAGATTGATCCCCACGTTCTTTTTGAACAGTTTTGCCAAATAGTCGGGATGCAGATAGACCCGCTGGGCAATGTCCTCCAAACGAATTTTTTGATAAGAGGATGTCAGTTTAAAATAATCTTGAACGATATCCACCAGCTCGCCATGGGTGTTTTTGGGGACGGTATGGCTGACCCTCATGTATGTCCGGCCAATTTTGATCAGCAAATTCGCCAATGCGTTAACGCAGATCGTGTGATACCCCGGATAACCATTGTAGTATTCCTGAAACAAAGATTGAAAATCGTTTTCAAGCTCTTCCCCAATCTGATACAAATGGATATGGTGTGTCTTTTTGATCCGGAAATCAAATGCTTTTTTAAAATAGGGAAGCTGATACAGATCTTCCAGAAAGGGAGACGTTTGGTATTGCGCATCGAACACTTGAGGAAGAAACAGGCAATTCATCCAGGTGAAATCATGAGAATAGGATTCGAAGGTATGTTCACAGCCATAAGCGAGCAAAAACATATCTCCTTCTGATAAGGATATACGGGAGCCGTTGATGACATGGGTGGCATGTCCCTTTTGGATATAGCTTAGCTCCATGAAATCATGGGTATGCAGATCAATAATCGGATCCGACGCAATGGATTCGTTTATGCAAATCTGCTCTCCGGAGTTATACCTGGCATACCGATCAAAATGTTCTTGCATACTCATACCGTCCCTCCTGTCCTAGGATCTTCGCTTCTGTTGTTAGTATAGCATATCGGGATTCCGCGGGCAACGTTATATCGGAAAACCCTAAAAATATACCACGTGATTCCCTATATACAGCAGGATGGGAAGAAGCTATATTAAAGATATTCTTTACTGCATTCCCAGCAAAAAAACAGTTTTATCTATTTGATAGATAGGTTTTCCGGATACAATAAGATATCGGCTGAAGAGAGGGAGGGGAGGTGACCGATCAGAAAAAATATTTTAGAAGATGCATTCATTTAGGCTTATTAGGCAAAACAGGGAGGTATGCGGATGAACGTGACAAAATATACAATTGGGATACTGTGCCTCATTCTCTTGTTCGGGATGACCGGCTGCGGCCCTCAGGAAGCGGCTCCCGGTCCCAACCCGCTTCCCACAATAACAAAGGATGGTGATACGATGATTCATCAAAAAGCTCCGGTTTTGACGGAGGAGAGCTTGGTATACAATATTGAGGATTTTGGCGGAGCAGGAGACGGACGTACCGATAACTCCTATGCGATTCAGGAGGCTGTCCGCTATGTGGCGGCAGCCGGCGGCGGAACGATTTTTTTCCCAAAAGGAAACTATAAAATCAACAGCAGCATCCGAATCGACGAGGCAAGTACGGGAATCGTGACGCTCGCCGGCGATCCGGACCGATCGCGTGAATCGGTTCTGCAAAGCGGAACGGCAAAGGAAGGGGATTGGATCGTGGTGGATTGTCCCAATATCCATCTATCTTATCTGTCCTTGGAGCACCGTGGCGAGGAAGGCGCCGTGCTGAAGCTGGCTTCCGAGAAAAGTGTAGTCACGGAATGTTCGTTTTCTCAGACCAATTCAGAAAATTCGGATACGGCGGTAGTTGTCAGCGGATCAGACAACTACGTAGGAAGCTGTTATTTTGGCCCCGGCACGACCAACGGATACATTTTCCGCTTCACAAAAGAACCCGGTCAAGAAGCCAAAAACAACATCCTGGCTGACTCGTATTTTGGCGGAAATCTGCCTCGTTCCGTCCGGATCGACACCCAGGATCCGGACGGTTGTCCGCAGCAGGTATCCATTTTACGGAATGTGTTTCTCTTCCCGGCCCCCGGCCAGGTTACATTGGAGGCGGTGGATGGCTGTATCATCTGGAATAATATGCTGGATGCAGCAACCACGGCGATCTTGTTGAATCCCGGCAGCAAAGGGATTCGGAATGTGGATATCCGTTACAATTATATGGGATCCCAGAACACCGGGATAACAGGATATGAAAACCGAACCGATCAGCCCGGTGGAGTAGTAACCGATACCGCGGGCGGAGGAACGGCGTCAAACGTCGTCATCACGGATAATTATTTTTGGGGATATTATGGCATACGCCTGACGTCTCCTCGGTTTACGGATTTTACCATTGTGAACAATTATTTTGTGGAGAGCAATGGAGCGTCTCTTTTTATCACGGATTCCATACGAAACCGGATTGAGGGAAATATTTTTTACTGCGGTGGTGCAGCGGAATATTGCTTTTACATTGGCAAGACGGATGATGAGACGACGATCCGATACAACAGTATTTCTGGGAAATATCAGATCCCCAATGCAGAACAATATCAACAGGATAACTTTTTTGGCTAGCCGGCGTACGCTCGGTGATGAGAAGGGGGTTCCATCCAATGAACAAATATCAGAAGAAACCAAAACGTGTCGTTTGTCTTACCGGGATTCTGCTGGCTGTTCTCTGCCTTCTGACCGCGTGCAGCGTCGAACGAAGTGGGCAGGCGGCCAGGATTGCCCGAAGCCAAATGAGTCCGATCAATCAAAAGCAGGAGGGTGATATCATGAACGATGTGCTGCTGAGTGCAACAGAACGGCAGATTGCCCCAACGGTGTTGGCGGAAATAGAAAGCAGCTACTATAACGTAAAAACTTATGGAGCGGTAGGAGATGGTCAGTCGGATGACACCGAAGCAATCCGGGCCGCAATCCGGGCCGCGTATACCAAAAGCGGGACGGTATATTTCCCTAAAGGAACCTATTTGCTTTCCGATACCATCGAAGTTCAAAAAAACGATGCCCGGAAATTGACGTTCAAAGGGGACGGCGAAAGTGTTATTATTGGCTCGGAATTCCTGGACGGCGACCTGTTCTCCATTAAGATGAAATATCATTTCCAGATGATGGATTTGCAGCTGGAGCATCGGGGTCCAGGCGGCAGCGTCATAAATGCCGTGTATCTGAGGGCGTTTCGATGCCAATTCCGTTCGAACAGCGGCAATTCATCCAGCCTGGTGGAATTCCACGGATCGGATTGCAAGATCGATTCCTGCCAATTCGAAACCAGCCATCCGGATTCGTACGCCATTTACTATTCCATGCTGGACCAGGAAATTTCCATCAACGATTACATTGTAGACAATCGGTTTACCGGCAGCGGAAGGGGAATTCTGGTAGGCGACGGACAATATACCGGTTCCGGCAGATGCGAAGGTCTAAAAATCAACGGCAACACCTTTGACAATACCGGCGACAGCCAAATTGTCATTCAGGAGATTCTCCACGTCGATATTGCCTGCAACAAAATGCAGGGAAGCACGGGAAGCGCTGTTGTCCTGCGTCAAAAAGGATATGGGCCGGATGGTGTTTTCATCAATCAGAATGAGATTACCGCGGCGTTCGCCTGTATTCGCACGGAGGGAACGCAGGAAGACTATCTTTCCATGGCGGCCATCAGCAATAACCGGTTAACTGGAGGACAATACGGTTTTTACGATCCGGTAGGCGTTAACAAGGGCTTCCTGCGAGAAAATCGTTTCCAGGGGCAATCCGTCGCCGGCGTCTTTTTACAAGAGACAAGACACATGATGATTCTGCTTAATTGGTTTCAGGAGGACAGCGAAGTACGGTGCCTGGACGTGACCGGTTCCGGTTATACGGTAATCCGGAACAACGAAACAAACGGGAACAACCGTCTGAATCTAACCGGCGAAACGGTTCTTTCGGATATCCGTTCGGAATGATTTGTACAGTGATATATAAGAAATGGAGGGTATAACATGAGAAAGAAAGGAATGATAATCTGTTTGCTGTTGTGTGCCGCGCTGACGATTTTATTGGTTTTCAGCGCTTGCGGAGAAGAAAAACAGAACGATCCCAGTCCCACTTCTGCGGTTGGTGCGAGCAGTTCGCCGCAAGTCACCAAGACGCCGGACAGGAGCAAGGAAACGCCTGAGCAGGCTCCAACGAAGGAACCCACGCCTGCCGCACCCACGCCTGAGGTGGAAATTGTTTCGCAGGATCCTGTGGCAGCCGACTTTTTTAACGATGCAGTGCTGGCTGCCAGATACGCGCATTCGGTTGGCAGTTCCATCGCCATCCAGTTTTATGCTACGGCGCCCTTTGATTCCTTGGAATTAACGTGTCCCAGCTGGTCCGACTCCATCGGGACCATTGTGTTCGATTTGTATCCATGGAAGGGAAGCTATGACGGTTCACTGGGTGAGGCCGCCGCGACGCAAGAGTTTGTAGACTATCCGGATAACGCGGTCAACGTCATGACATTGGAAGAGCTGCCGGCCGGAGAATATATCCTTTATCTTTCCTCTCCGGATCCCACGGAATTGGTAGGCTGTTATCTGGCCAATGAGATTTACGATTCTGTAGCCGTATACGCGGACGACATCTTCATGGATACGGTTTCCGTCGCTTATTTCACCGTTCATTATACCAAGACGCCATCTGTTTTGCAGGGACCGGTAACGCTGCACTAAGATACCCTTCGTAAAAAGAGAGAGGAGAGCTTTCGCTATGAGAAAACAAGTGTGTGCTTTGATGGCCATGATTTTGGCTGCCGCGGTTTTGACCGTTCCGGTATCCGCGGCCCAGGAGGGGAATGTGCCGCTAACCTGGAAGTACAACAGCTGGTGGTTCCAGGAAACGGATACCTTTTTCGGAACCAATAATGGAAATCCCGGAAGCAAATACGCTTATGCGGAACAAAAACTGACGGGGAAACAATCGTTCCGTTACGAGGTGACGCTGACCGCGGATGTGACGGATGATAATGTAAAAAACGGGGGTTGGGAAAGTCTGGAGGTGTATCTTGCCATTGACGGCGAGCCGGATACCAACCTGGACGGCTTCTCTTACCCGGGCGAGACCAATGCATCCGGCGAAAAACAATATTATGACTCGCTGTTCGTTCAGGTAACACGTTATCCTGCCAACACGGAAGCCAAAGCAACCGTATGGCGTGTGGTCAAGCAGCAGGCGACGGAACTGGGTGGCGTTATCCTAACGGAAGCCCAGCGGGTCAACGGGCATACGTTTCAATTTGTGTTTGACTATGCTTATTCCAGCGATGACAACAACGTATTGACGATCCGGTTGGACGGGCAGGAATTGTTGAAACAGCAGAATTGCCAGGAGATGGTTTGCGGTGCGCCCGGTTTTCTGGGCACCAACTTGGAACTGCGGGTGACACACGCTTCTTTGACCAATACGGAGACTGTCCCGCCGACTTCAACCAACGGAGCGGACTCCACTCCGGATCATACGGAAAAACCGACGGAAACGGGTGATTTCAATTCGTTTCCTCTTACCCTGCTGCTGGTGATTCTATCCGGCTGTATGGTTGCCGGTACGATCGTACTGCGGCAGAAAAAACGAGGATAGCGGAGCTTGCAGCATAACGCGATCGGTAGCAAAACCGGAGGCTTCGGCCTCCGGTTTTGCTATGTTTTCCACAATCGGAAATAGGAAAACGAAGCAAAACGGATGGCCGCGGCGGCTTGTGTGGTTCTCCGAAAGGCGAACCGGACAATTCAGGCTCCTCCGCCCGTATGCTCCGGTATTTTTTATCTCTTGGAAGCATTGTTTCTTTTCTCCTTTGCTGTACGGAGGACACAATTTGTGGATGAATGGAAACAATCCGGCATTTTCATCTTTGTTTTTCTCTTTTATACTGAATAAGAAAGCATTGGTGAGCGGAGCGCTGTTATTGCAAGGAAGAGGAGGAATCCTTTATGTTATCCCCAAATGCTCGGAAGACAAATTGGAAAAAAAGGAATAGGCGGTATATTGTGATGATGATGTTAGCACTTTCTTTGGGGCTGTCCGGATGTGTCTCGGCCGGAAGCGGCCCATCCCAAACCAACGAGCCGACCGGTAATTCTTTTGTCTGGAACAATCCGGATGCCTATGGCGGCGTACTCGAAGAAGAAACCGGTTTGCGGGACCCCTTTATTTTAAAAGACGGCGAATGGTGGTACTTAGTAGGAACCTCTGCCAATTATGAGGATACGGAAATGAAAAAAATCGTGTATCCCAACGTATCCCGGCCGGGCGTATCGCTTTATAGGAGCCAAGACCTGCGAAATTGGAGCTTTGTGGATCTGATCTTACCCCGTCCCGAGGAAAGCCAGGGAAAATGGTACCAGGAACGTTTCTGGGCCCCGGAATTGTTTCAGAGCAACGGCAAATATTATTTGGCGGTAAACTGCTCCAATGGAGAATTGACCATGCACGCCACCTGTTTGGCGGTGGCCGACCAAATCCAGGGCCCTTACACGGTTATGACGCAGGATGAACCGCTGTTCTACGGCAATGACACACATTTTTTTAAAGATGACGATGGCAGGGTGTATTTGTATGCCTCCGGGATTGTGGGCGCGGAAATTGATCTTACCACGGGACGGCTGATGAAGCCGGCGGTTCCCATCATCTCCCCGATCCCAGGCTCCGACGCCTGGAACGGGCAGCGGGAAAGGGTAGGCTTTGAGGGTCCCTATGTCATGAAACGGAATGGATTGTACTATCTGTTCTATTCCACTTGGTCCAGGGGCTATGAGGTCGGTGTGGCCGTAAGCCGAGATCCCTTGTCCGGCTGGGAGATGGAAGCACAACCTCTCTATGGTTCTATGGATCGGGGATGGTGTGACAACTATGGGGGAATCTACGAAGAGGGATACTACATTGCCCAGGAGCAATACAGCCAGGTAGGGCACAACAGTATTTTTTTAGGCCCGGATGGAACGGACTGGATCACGGCACATTGCTATACCTATGACAATCCTGCAACGCAATATGTGATGGATCGGGTTGGTTTTGACCGAGAAAACCGTTTGATTGTTCTGGATCCCACTGCCGGCGTATCCATCCACGGCCCAACGTTTGGTCAGCAGCGGATCACCTGGGAAAACGCTGCGGCACCTCAGCCGGTGAAAGCATTGGACGTGTGGGGGTTGTGCGGTAAAAATACGGAATATCTCCTGCCGGATAAAGTGGATATTTTATTTGAAAACGGCTGGCGGGAAGCGTATCCGGTGACATGGGAGGGGAGTATCGATACCTCGGCCGTAGGGGAACAGCAAGCGGTGGGAACCGTCGTTTATCAAGGACAGACTTTTTCCTGTGCCGCGTCGGTAAAAGTGGTATCTCGCTGATACGGAAGATGCCGCAGGAACAAAAAATATGTTATCTGTTTAAGGAGGGAGAGTATGACAAAAACATGGCGAAACGTTTTGACAAAGGCTGTGGGGATGCTGTTGATTCTGCTGCTTTTGGCTACAGCCTGTCCGGTGTCGGCGGAGACGGAATGGGAGGAAGTGACGGCTTCATTTGATTTCGAACAGGAAGAAACCGGGGCAAAACCCATTCAGAATTCGTATGATACGGACTTTTCCAACTATTGGTTTGTATCCAACAGCTGGGTGCCGGACCAGCCGCCCGGGTTAACGGAACCGGTGATCGCGGAGGAGAACGGCAACAAATTCCTGCGGATCAACAGCTACTATACGGCGGTATACGACGGAGGGATCGGCGATTATCTGGATTTCAACTTTGATTTCCGGACACAGACGGATGCAGCCCTGTTCAGCGAATACCTGGGCGGCATTTTCCTGCATGCCGCGGAGGAGGTATTCCAGTATGCCGACTGGGACGGCTACAAGGAAAACGGAGGGAATTCCACCGAGGCCAATATTTCGTTCATTGGCTCCAGCGGTCTAATCCTGGTACCACGGGATAACGTCCTGCGTATTTGTGTCAAAACCTATCAGGAAGACGGTGTGCGCAGCGACATCAACATTAGCTACGGCGTGGCAACGGAATACGTCGATCTGGCTTTGGGGGAAGAAACCACGGGACGGTTTTTTCGGGTACAGGTTCTAGAAGAAAATCAGGTACTGCAAATCAAGGTGGACGGCAATCTGTTGGCTGTGGTGGAACTGGCTGATCCGGGGCAGCACGATGGTGCGGAGGAGGAATATTACCGCTCGGTGACGATAAAAGATCCGGAGGGGAATACGTTGCTGGCAACAGACCATTCGTTGGTCACCGTCGAATCCAGCATTGTTATTGGTACCAGAGGCCGTACCAGGCTGGACTTGGATAATTTGGTAATCAAAACGAGACAGGAGAAACAAGAAGCGACTCCCACGCCGGAGGATACCGGATCGTCCACACCGCCGCAGACGCCTGTGGTAAGTCAATCTCCTCAGCCTACGTCTGTGGTAACACCGGATGACGGCAACGGATGGGTTCTTCCGGTGGTGATTGTGGCTGCCGTCGTGGCGGCAGGAATTGTCTGTGCCATATTCCTTGGCAGAAAAAAAGCGAAGAAGCAATAACTTCAAGAAGAGGAGAAAAAATCATGAAGAGAAGCATTCAAAAGATGGCCGTTCTTTTTTGAGCGTGATTTTGGTATTCTGTTTGTCTGCCGGCCAAATCGGGGTTCTGGCAGCGGAAAAGCGAACGGTACTATCCAGCTGTGACTTTGAATCGTATGAGGCCGGCACCAAATTCACGGAGAATAGCCAGCAGCCGCCTTTGACGGATGGCTGGAATGTCGACATGAGCTGGGAACCGGAAAATCACAGAATGGCGGCGGTTGCAGCGGAAGAGGGCAATCAATTCCTGGATTCTTATGCGTATCTTGTTTTAAAAAGCAAATATTGTCCGAACAGCGCCTATGAACTGAAGGCCGACATTCGTCAGAAGGCGGAAGGGTTTGCCGAATATTTGGCCGGCATCTTTTTACACGCGGCGGAGGACTGGGGCGCTTACAACTCCTATTGCGATTGGGACAACTACAGTGAGAAGGGCGGCGCGTCCACGATTTCCAAGGGTTCGTTCATCGGCTTCAGCGGCATTATTGTGGTTCCGGCCAAGGATCAGCTGAGGATCTACGTTAAAACCTACGAGACGGATGGTATCAGTAATACGGAGCGAGGATACGGTGTTGGCAGCGACTATGTGGAATTGCCGTTGGGTCTGGATGGATCGGCTCGGTTCTGGAATTTGACGATTCTCGATGACGGCAGCACGATTACCGTTCAAGCGGAAGGAAACACATTGGCCACCATTTCGCTGGAGGGAAAGGGCAAATACGACAAAGGCACGGAGTACGATTATTATAAAACGGTGACCATCCGAAACGCGGAGGGGACGGAGCTGCTGAAGAAGACGAACGCTTTGGCCACTGTCTCGGCTCAGTCGGTGATCGCCACGCGGGGTATGACGCCGCTGCAGCTGGATAACCTGAAGCTAACCGCTATTACGGAGGAATCTGAAATTCCGGAGACGGGAGACAATGGCATTGTCTGGGTAGTTCTGATCTCCCTGGGGCTGGTTTTGCCTGTTCTGCGGAGAGGGAAAAAAACAATTGCAGGGTAAGAAAACGTTGACAAAAAAGGGCTTTCTCAGACCAGAAGCGCAAAGCGGAAAGATTGAGAAAGCCTTTTTATTGTCTCTTTGGAGGGATGTTCCGCTCAGGGCATCCAATGATCCCCGGTATCCTGTTTGTTTCGGCGGAGCAGAGCGTATTGTCCCGGCGTCATTCCGGTGCCTCGTTTGAATGCCCGAATAAACGTGTATTCCTCCTGGAATCCAATACGGGCAGCGATTTCTTTCACCGAGAGATCGGTGCAGCCCAAAAAGTATTTTGCCTGATTCATGCGTCGTTCCTGCAAATCCTGAGCCGGCGTGGTACCAAATAGGAGAACGTAGGTTTTTTGAAAATAAGCCCGGCTGAAATTAACGGCTTCCGCCATTTTTTGAACGGTCCAATCTTCCCAATAGGTCTCCAGCATCTGCCGCCGCGACTCCTGCAGAAGAGCAGCTGTTTTGGCAGGCACCCCCGCGGTGGGATTCTCCGATTGCCCCAAAATGGAACGCGTGAGGACAATCAGGAACAAATGGAGCTTCAGGTCAATGCTTTCCCGGTAAAAAGGCGGCTGCAGGTTGTATTCTTCTGACAGCTCCTTGATGAAATTACTAAGAAACACCGGATTGTCCGGATAAAAAATGGTATTAAAAGGCAACCCAAGCTGGGCCGCCAAATGGGTGAGATCTTCTCCTTCAAAGTGAATAAAATCATTGCTCCATTTTTCCCGAATCAATGAGTGATAGAAGTGGGATGACCGGCAATCATACAAAATACAGGCTCCCGGATTGGCAGTATATTCGCACCCTTCCAACAGCACGATGGTAGGATCCCGAAAATGAATAAAGTCATAATCTCCGGTACCGTGCGGCCGGTTGGTGGTATTCCCCATATGGGTAAATTTCCAGCCGATCGCGTTGATGGTAAGCATCGTGTCCTCCTTTCCCTTTCTCACCTGATAAGAGATCCTTGAACGATCCCGAAAGGAAAAAAAGAATAGCGATTCCGATAGGATTCGCATTCGTTTCCCTTCCGGCCGTTCTCCGCTGAAACATGCCCCGGACAGACACCGGATGACTCCGGAGCCGCGTGATGATGCGGACCTATTTCGAATCTGGCGCCGTAATTTCTGCGGATCCGATTTGTCGTTCCAACTCCAAGAGGGAAGATTGCCGTGTTCTTGTGCGTGGTGCCGGATTTCTTCTGCACATCCATTTGCGTTGCTTCCTTCCTTATCCCAACTGAACCAGGCGTTTGTTTATCATTTCCGGATTGCTGCTGTACATCAGGACACTTTCTTTTGTAATGCATCCCTTTTGATACAGACGCAGAAGGTCCGCGTCCATTGAGATCATTCCCTCGTGCCCGGAGGAATAAATGACGTTGTCAATTTGATGAATTTTGGATTCTCGGATCATGTTCCGGATGGCGCTGTTGATCAGCATGATTTCAAACGCCGGAACCAGCCCGCCGTCCGTAGAGGGAATAAGCTGTTGGGAAATGACGGCCTGCAAAACCATCGAAAGCTGCACCCGGATCTGCTGCTGCTGATTGGGCGGAAAGACATCGATAATTCGATCGATGGTATTGGCGGCGCCCACGGTATGCAGCGTGGAGAACACCAGTTGACCGGTTTCTGCGGCAGTCATCGCCGTGGCGATCGTGTCGTAATCCCTCATTTCGCCAAGAAGAATCACATTGGGAGCCTGCCGGAGGGCCGCTCGCAGCGCTGGGACATAGCCTTTGGTATCGTGTTCGATCTCCCGTTGGCTGACAATGCTTTTATCGTGTTTGTGTAAAAACTCGATGGGGTCTTCCAGTGTAATGATGTGCCGATTACTGGTCTTATTGATCTTATCGATAATGCAGGCCAGCGTGGTAGATTTACCGCTTCCGGCAGAACCGGTAATGAGGACAAGCCCTTTTTTCTTTTGATGGAGGTTGATTACCGTGTCCGGGATGCCCAATGTGGTGTAGTCCGGCAGTTCAAAGGCGACTACCCGTAAAACGGCAGCAAGAGAACCGCGCTGTTTATAAGCATTACAACGAAATCGTCCCAGATTGGGAATCGAGAAGGAAAAATCGTCGTCTCCGCACGCCAGCAGTATTTCCATACTTCGGTTATCTGCCAGTTCATAGATACTCCGCAGCAGCCTTTCCGTATCGGACGGCATGAGCCTCTCGTTGTAAAACGGTATGATCCGGTTGCTGACTTTCATCGATAACGGTGCGCCTGATATGATAAAAATATCAGAAACATGATTATCGGTAGCGTTTTGTAATATATCTCGTACGTTCAAGTTTATCACGATTCCTTTCCTGACCGCGGGGATGCTTCGGACAGTAAAAAACTGCGCCTATGCCGATCTCCTTGAAACTCCGGTTCTTCGTTATTCTGTTTTCTGATTTCCACCCTGGGGCCCTTCCCAGAGATCCGGAAAATCGTCTTCCCAATCCACTGTAGAGACAACCTGATATACGGATACCCGATATCGGCCGCTTCTGTTTTGCCAGGGATTTTTCTTGAGTTCCAAAGCAACCTCCAGCTGCCGTTGATTTCCGGCCGGCAGTACAAAGGCAAGGCGTCCGAACTCTTCTGCGTCTTCCGCCTGGTTCGCATAATCCGTTTGTATGGTTTCGTCAAACGGATGGTTCCGGACCAGCAAGCAGTAGAGCGCTTGTTCCTGCTGTTCCAACGTCATGTCCGTTTGATTCAGTATGGCGCGCAGCTGCTCTTGCAGTGCCGGAGTTTCCTCCCAATCCGCCAAACGGGAAGGAGAATCTGCCAAACCGCCGGCGGTTTCCGCCAGGTTGACCAGGACGGAATCGATGGCCGCCAATGTCTCCTGTGCCTGCGCGTCCGCTTGATAATAAGACGATACTGTTTGAAACGATTTTTCCGTCAATTTATAATCGGCGTTTGCTGTTACAAAGGACAGCACAGAAAATGTAGTCAGACACAAAATCACAAAAATCATCAGAATGGACGATGCGCCGATACTGATCCTGGGACGTCTGTTAGTTGACATGAGACACCTCCTGTCCCACCGTGATTCCGCTCTCCGGAAGATATCGCTTGGATTCCAAGGAACAAAGCAAAAACGGTTCCTGCTGTGTATTTTTTTCCATCTGCACAAAAATAAGAAGCATGGTTCCGCTCTCCCTCTCTTGGACTTCCATGCTGATTCTGGCTGTATAAACAGCATCCTGCTGCGATGAAATCAAGTTCCAATCTCCGTCGTAGAAAAGCACCGCCTTGTTTTTCCCATCCCAAACAGCCTCGCTGGGCAACCTTTCCGACAGGTCTTCCGATGTATCGCATGTCTGCAATTGCTCCAGCCAGTTCTGTGCATAAACCGTTGCTGCGCTGGTATCCTCGCTGAGTTGACTTTTGTTATGGGCTACCACAAACTGCTGAATGATAATGGCGGCGGAAAGCGAGAAAAATAACAGTACCACGATGATTTCTACATAGAAGGAATTCATTTTCGAGACGCCCTTCATGGTGTTCCCCCTCCTTCTGATGCGGATTCCGGCTCACTGCGCAGAAACAGAGAAAGAGTCAATCCGGAGTCATTTGCGCCGGCAGCCCGGAAGTGCAGTGCAGATCCTTCCTGCTTCATTTGAAAGTCCTGGACTTCCAAAACCTTTTCTCCCATCTCTGGTTGAAAAAAATCCTCCGCCTGCGTGAAATTCTCCCATAAATAGCCGTCCTGATAATAAATATATGTGTGATAGACCATACCTTCGATTGTTTGCCGGATGATCAGAACCTCCATTCCATCTTGTTCCTGTATGGAAATGTTCCCGCCGCTATCCGCTGCGCGTACCTTGTTGCTGACATAGGATAGGGATGAGCGTACAGCGCTGTTGGTATCGGTACCTTCCACAATGGAATGGTAGATATTAGAACCAATTGTAACAATCAATAATGAAGTAATGGCAAACAGACTAAATAGTAACAGCACAAATAACGATTCCACTGCGTTTTTTCTTTTTTCCTGCACGGCCGCGCTCCTCCTTTCCCGTTGCTGTTCTCCCTGCTGGGTTATTCATGGTAACCCACTTCTACCAATTTTACATAGGGTTTTGTGTTCGATCCCAGAACTTGGTAATTGACCACGTATTTTTTTCGATCGATCCGCACGCCATAGTGTTCTTCCAGATAATTGAAATTGGCAGGATAGAATCCTTCTGTGGCATAACAGGTAGCAAGAGCCTTTTGAATGGCCGCTTCCGCGGCTTGCTTGCTTTCCTCTTTCGCTCGGATACCGGCTCGATTCAGTGTGATAATGGATACGCATAGAATAAGGAGCAGTGCTGCCAGGGGAACCATCCAGCGACGGTAACGTGCCCCGCCATGTTTACTATATAATCTCATACGGCATTCTCCTTCCCTTTACCCGATGGACGACATAATTCCTACCAGCGGCAGCATGACCGATAACAAAATTGCGCCGATGATTACAGAAAGGATTCCCACCAGAACCGGTTCGATCAGCGAGACAGCCCGATTGATGGAACGGTCCGCTTCTTCGTTATAAAGCTCGGCAAGTTTGGTCATGACGGTATCCAGGCTTCCTACCCGTGTTCCGACGGAAACCATACGGCCATAGATGCCGGGGAAAAGCTCTGCCTGGATGATGGCTTCCGTAAAGGATTTTCCTTCCGCAGTCTGCTGCCGGACCTGAAGTATCTTGTTCGCGATCAAATCATTGCTGACGACTTTGGGAGCCAATTCCATCGCTTGATCCGTATCGTATCCGCTGGAGAGCATCATGGCCATTACGGATGCGAATCGGGCTGAGGCGATTTTGGCGGAGATCTTTTTTGTGGGGCCGATCCGGCTGAATACTTTGGCGAACCAAGCAGCGCCCTTTGCCGTACGGGAATAGAAGAAAGCAGCCAGCGCGATGATCAGCAAAGCCAAAATAACGAAAAAGGAATACCGAGCGATTCCCACGCCGACCTTCAGCATCACCGTGGAGAAGACGGAAAGGTCGCTGCCCAAATTGTCGAAAACCTGGTTGAAGATCGGAAGAACCTGAATCACTAGGATCGCAATCACGGCGGACATCATTAGAACAAGAATCACCGGGTAAAAAATGGCGCTTCGTATATTTTTCTTCAATTGGTCTTCCCGGTGATAATAGATGGCTAAGGCGTCCATCACTTCGTCCAGTTTACCCGATTTTTCTCCGACTTCAATCATATTCACCATATACTTGGGGAAAAAACCGCTTTGCCGCAGTGCTTGATGAAGGGGAGTATTGGAAGAAACCGACTCTCCCAGCTGTTCCACAATTTTTCTTGCCTTTGGATTGGCAATCGTTTCCCCGATTGCGGAAATTCCATCCTGCAAATGAATTCCGGACTTGAGAATCATTGCAAGCTGGGAGCAAAATAGGGAAGTGTCTTCCGCAGAAATCACGCTCTTTTTTGAGTTGCTGTTTTCCTCGTTTTTCATTCTCATCACTCCTTGTCCCTTCGCGATCCTTTAATATATCTCTGTGGCGCTGTAGTTGCTGTCGTTCTCCAGATAATTGGGAGACATACTAACGCCGAATGTGGAGTCCAGCCGTTTCCAGCCGCCGTTGGATGGTAAGCCAACGGCAATCCATCCTTTTGTTTTAATATATACCTCGTTCCAGGCGTGGAAGCCTCCCTCCACATAGCCGAATACAATTTTTGTCGGTATTCCCTGGGATCGCAGCATGGTTGCCATCAAACAAGCGTAATCGAAACAGATTCCTTTTTTGGACGACAATATTTCGTCCGGATCCGGTACGTAAGCTCCCGTTACGGTAGCCGCTTTGGGATGGTCATACTTAATCGTACCGATGATAAACTCATAGACTGCTTTCACCTTATCCAAGTCCGTAGCGGCATTCTGACAGAGAGAAAATCCTTTCTTGACAGCAGCGGAGGACTTGGTGTAATTGGCGTAAATATTTGGATATTGATAATACTGTGTGGTGAAATTTACTGTTACGGCAGTTTGCAATATTTTCCGATAAGTAGACCCGCTGACCAGCTGCCATATGGAAACGGTGTATGTCCCGTTTCCCATTTGAAGCGGAATCGCGTAATACTTACCGGCAGATGGGAGAATATACCGCTGGTAAACCGTTCCGTCCGGCCCGATTACCCTGACCCTGGTTTGCGTAGCCGTTCCTTTCTGAACCATAATGTATCCTTTGGATGCATTGCCGGTATCGATGACAGCGCCCCCTCCGGTTACCTGTTTGCCGGATACTTCGGTCATCAGGACCGAATTTAGATCCGGCGGGGTCGGCGTGGGTTTGGCAGGCGTGGGCGTTTCCTTTTTCGTTGGCGTGGGCGTTTTGTTCGGCGTCGGTGTTTTGTTTGACGCAGACGCCCCGCCTGGGGTCGGCGTTTTATTTTGTGTCGGTGTGTTATCCGGCGCAGTAGTTTTGACCGGGTCCGAGGTAGTATTATTGGGCGATCCGTACGGCGGAGCTGTTGCTTCGCTGCCTGCGGGGGTATTTTCCGGTGTTTGTTCCGGCGTGGTACCAGGTGACGAAGTATTCCCTCCTTCTGCATCCGGCGATACCGACGCGGAAGCATTGGAAGATTGGGTGGGCGCAAATTGAGAATACTGAAGAGAACAGGCCGTACAGAAAAAAAGAAAAGCGGAGCCCAACAAAATATAAATTGTTTTTTTCAATGCTCCCTGCCCCTCTCTTCTACACGACCGGATCAATCATATGCAGACGAAACGTCAGAATCAGATTCCCTTTTTTGTAGATCTGATTGAAGCGTGTACTGATCCGATGCGTCACAATTTTGGTACCCTCCATTGTCGTAAGAGGAAGAATCACTACAAATTGCGCCATGCTATATTGAGAAACCACGTCGCCCTTTCGGAGGCAGTTGACGATACAGTCCTTTAACTGCGGCATGACATGCTTGAGCACATCCTCCGGGGGTACGTTTCCGCTCCGATTGCTGAGCGTAATCAACGCCACATGAATGGCCTGGCCCGTTCGCTGCATCAATCTGGCCTGCAGCCGGTAAATATTTTTGAAAATATCGTAATCGCAATAGAAGGCCCCTGCCAGATTGAACTCTTCTTTGAGGTTTTCTTTGATGACGTTGATGTCGGTTTCCACTTCTCCGTTTCCTTTCACCAATTCTTTGTGAATGTCGCGGAAGGAATCGGAAATGTTTACATTGAGTTCCCGCTGGAATAGTTCAACGATGTGGTCGTAGTGTGCCAAAGCTTTGCTGATCTTGCCCGCTTTGGCATAAGCGTACAGCAGCAATTTGTGAATTTCATCGTCGAACAGATAGATGCTGATGGATTTCTCACAAATTAAAATAATATCTTCATACCGCTCTTGATCCAGCAGAAGCAGGCAGACGTTCCGCACACAGGAGTTATATAAACTGGTATAATAAGTGTTTTTTGAGATAACCCAGTTGACGCAGGAAGATTTGGGAAGATACTCCCCCTGATAGAGATGGATGGCGGCGCTGTATTCCTCGATGCGTTCCTCTGCGGGCAGCTGAGTGTTAGATGCATTTTTTGCATGCTTTTCAAATTCTTCCACATCGATTTCACAAGGAAGAGAATTGTTCCATCGATAAGTATTGCCCACAAATTGTATGTATTCTATTTTTTCATCCTGCGTGCTATCCAATTCAGCCAGCTGCTTTCTGGCTCGATAAACAAGATTTTTCAACACGTTGAAAGGAGAGTCCAACTCCTCGTCTTCCCAAATCGCTTCGATTAATTTCTCTTGGGGAATATCGTTGCTGCGATTGGCAAGCAAATATTCAATCAGCATCCAAACTTTTTTGGTTCGGCCTGTCATTTCCGCAATGGTCTTCCCATTCGAACGGATCGAAAAACCGCCCAACATCTTTACCAGTATTTGACCGGCTGCAGGTATGCTCTCCATAAATATCTTCCCTTTCGTCAACAACGGACGAATTCTGTCCTTCAATCAAAAAATATACACAGTCCATTATATCATATTTCATGGGACAGTGCAATAAATCTTTTTGCTTTTGTGGAAGGATTCTTGAGAAAACGGACAGTTGACGAATCTTCGTCAAGCTTGCCAAGATAAGGCGACGACCCGCAAATTTTTCGTGTTTTTTCGTGTTTTATTTAAAAAATTTCTTTAATAGCTGGACTTGGAATGATTGCAAATGGCTAGGAGGTATGATATGATACGATTCATAGAATCTCCTGAGATAGGTTTTTGGGGAAAACGAAGCTTATTTTCCGACGGTCAGGGAATTTCTTACTATTTATTTTCTTAAGTACAAACTATCTGCAGCGGGCTGATGAAATGGGTAGAAAATCAGGCCAGGAGGATTTGGCGGAATAGGCGTCGGATTCTGTTTTGTTGTTAGAATCATAAAAGCAGCACTTGATCAAGTTGAGAGACAAAAGGGAAGGTGTAAACTTGCAGCCGAAATGTTATCCGCTTACGCATCCTCAGCAGCGCGTATGGTATACCGAAAAGTTGCATCCCGGTACCGGCATGTGGAACAATGCGGGCACCTTGAAGCTGAAAGGAAAATTGGATGTAGCGCTGTTGGATCAAGCCATTCAGCTGTTTTTGATGCAAAACGAGTCGATCCGCCTGCGTATTACGGAAGAAAACGGGATGCCGGTTCAGTATATTGCCGCCTATCAGCCTGTCAAGCTGGACGTATTGGATTTCACCGAAACGGGCGTGCAGAGCCTGTATGAATGGGACAGTATTCAAAATCAGTCTCCTATGCCGCTACTGAACAGCAACCTGTTTTATTTTGCGATTATCCGCCTGAAAGAAGATGAGGGCGGTTTTTATACGAAGATCCATCATATCATTTCCGACGGTTTGTCTGTTGTGGAGCTGGTAAATCAGATCGTGGAGAATTATCAGTGCCTTCTGCGCGGCAAGAAACCGCCTTCTATTCAGCGAGATACCTACCTTTCCTTTATTCAGGAGGAACGGGAATATTTGCAGTCCGGGCGTTTTCAGAAAGACCAGCAATATTGGATGGAACGTTTCCGCACCTTGCCGGAGCCCACCGAACTGAAGCCGCAAAAAAACAATTATCACAGTACGAAGGCCCGCCGAAAAACATATGTTATGCCGAGCAAAAGCGTGGAACAGCTTCGGGCGTATTGTGCGCGGCGGTCTTTGTCTCCCTTTTCCTTGTTTCTATCCGTGCTGGCCATCTACATTCACCGAATTACCGGCAAAACAGATTTAACCATTGGCGCGCCGGTGTCCAATCGAAATAAAAAAAGCTGTTCGCATGCTATCGGCATGTTTATCAGCACCGTGCCGGTACGAATTCAGCTGGAGGAAAATTTATCTTTTGACGCTTTCTCCCATGAGGTTACCCGGGATTGGTTGTCCGTGCTGAAGCATCAGCGGTATCCCTACGACATGCTGATGCACGAGCTGCGGCAGCAAAATAAGGATTTGTCCGCCTTGTATGATATCAGCCTTTCCTATCAAATCGGTACATTTAAGAAAAATACAGAAGATTTTACGCTGGAGGGACGCTGGCATTTCAGCGGTTATCAGGCAAATTCTTTAAACATCCATTTTAACGACCGGGAAGACAGCGGTAAGCTGATCATCGATTACGACTATCTTACGCCGCATTTTTCCGTCAAAGAAATGGATTACATTCACACTCATTTTTTGAACCTGCTGCAGGATGCGATGGATCATCCGGACAAACCGCTGTATTTGCTGGACATGTTGTCGGAGGAAGAGCGAAATCGGGTGATTGTTCAATTTAATCAGACGAAATGTGTGTATCCGCAGGGGAAAACGCTCGCAGGTTTGTGGCAGGACCGGGTTAGGGAATCGAAGGAAGATGAAGTAGCGCTGGTATACCATGGTCAAACGATGAGCGTTGCGGAATTGGACCGGCGTTCCAATCAGCTGGCCAGAAGGCTGCGGACAAACGGTGTGGACAGAGAGTGCATCGTGGGCTTGCTGATTCCTCGTTCCGAAGAATATTGCCTTGCCGTGCTGGCGGTTTGTAAGGCCGGCGGTGCGTTTTTGCCGTTGGATCCCAGCGTCCCGGCAGAACGTCTGCAGTACATGCTGAAAGACGCCGGCGTGAATATTTTGCTGAAAGGAAGGACTGTTTCCTGTCCTGTTTTGACAGAGTCTCACATCATGACCATGTCGGTGGAACTCCCGGAGGATGCCGATTCCAGGGCGCTGCCGATTGTCTCCCGCCCGGAGGATTTGGCCTATGTTATTTACACATCCGGTTCCACCGGACAACCGAAGGGAGTCCAGATCGAACAACATGCTATTTGTCATTTTATCTATTCTATGGGCGCTCTGTGGGGGTATCACGAAGGGGCCAGAATGCTTTGTGCGGCTTCGCCTTCCTTTGATTTGAATATTATGGAAACGCTTCCCTCTTTGGTGCACCATTGCGTCCTGGTCATTGCGGACGAGCAGCAGGGGAACATTCCCCGTTTGATGGCTGGGCTGATTCAAGAGGAACGGGTCAATATGATGATGGTTACGCCTGGCAGAATGGAACTTCTCCTGTCGGATGGCAGCGATGCTTCCTATCTGAAGAATTTCCGGGAAATCGGACTGGGCGGCGATGTTTTGCCTCAGGAACTGCTGCGCCGGGTCCAATCCGGCACGTCAGCGCGAATCATCAATTTTTACGGTCCCACGGAGATTACGGTTTGCGCAACGTGCTGTGACGTTACCTCAGTGAAAGAAGCCAACATCGGAAAACCGATGGCCAATGTAAAAACGTATATCCTGGATCCCCACCGTAATCCGGTTGCCATCAATGTGCCGGGAGAGCTGTATATTGGAGGGGCCGGCGTAGCTCGTGGCTATATCAACAAACCGGAACTGAATCAGGAGCGTTTTATCCCGTCTCCGTTTGAACCGGGAGAAGTGCTGTACCGTTCGGGCGATTTGGTTCGCTGGTATCCCATGGGAGAAATCAAATTTCTGGGCCGTATCGATCAGCAGGTAAAAATAAGAGGGTATCGCATCGAACTGGAAGAAATCGAGACAAGGCTCCTGCAAATTCCCGGAATCCAATCCTGCGCGGTGACCGCCAGAACCGACGCCGGCGGACGGCGTTATTTATGCGCGTACCTTTGCGGCAGCTCGCTTCCTGCCAAATCAATGATTAAAGAGTATCTATGCCGGGATCTCCCTTCCTACATGATTCCTTCTTATTTTGTTCCGATGGAGGCTATCCCGCTGAATTCCAGCAGCAAAGTGGACCGGGCCCGCCTTCCGGACCCGCTGGAAATGACGGATGTCCTGCTGTGCGACGAATATACGCCGCCGCAGACGCAGACCGAACAAATTCTTTCCGAAATATGGTGTGTGATTTTGCAGGTAACGTCGGTGGGCAGGGAGGACAGCTTTTTTGAAATTGGCGGAGACTCCCTAAGCGTCGTTCAAATGGCAGCGGAGGTTACCAAACAATTCAACGTGGAAATTCAGCTGGAGGATGTTTATCGCACCCCTATGCTGAAGGATTGCGCCGCTCTGATTGATGTGGCGGAGAAAAAATTTTACCGGCCTATTTTGCCTGCCGCGGCAAAACGGTATTATCCTGTTTCCTCCGTTCAAAAGAGAATGTGGGTATTGACGGTTAATGATCCGGAATCGGTTGCTTACAATGTACCGCTGGCTTTTGAACTTCCTGAAAACGTGGACGTGCCCCGGCTGCATGACGCCCTACGAAAGCTTTGCCAGGCTCATGAAATCCTGAGGACTTCTTTTCAGCTGCGCAAAGGAGAGTTGTTCCAAATGGTGCACAAAACCGTCTCGCTGCCATTGGTTTCCCATTGCTGCCGGCCGGAGGAGGTCAAAAAAGTATTAAAAGATCTGGTTCAGCCATTTGTCTTATCCGCTGCGCCTTTGATGCGGGCGGCGCTGGTGGAACCGGCTCCGGACAGACGGATTTTATTCCTGGATTTTCATCACAGCATCTGTGACCGGCAAACCATCGATCTCTTCCTTCAGGATCTCTCCAGATTATATGATGGAATGCATTTGTCCGTTCGGGACATTACTTATAAGGATTATGCGGTCTGGCAAAAAGAGTATTTGCAATCCCAGGGCATTGCGCAACAGCGGGATTTCTGGAAGAACATGATGGAAGGCGACCTGCCTC